>JGI24188J35168_1000067_pt1 | contig 49218 bp, 46 predicted proteins | sample YNPBryantNP2012_FD_35168 | JGI IMG/M metagenome (IMG submission 35168) | reverse complement strand
CGGGCCTTCCCCGGCGAGGCCACCTCACTTTGGATCGCCTCTCGTGGAGGGGCTATCTCAGTCCCTTATCGCTGTGAGGGGCTCGTGAATGAGTCTTCCTTCCCTGAAGCGGGTCGGTGCCAGAGGGGTCACATCTATGGTGGTCGCTTTACCGTCCACTATGAGCTCAGCTGCCACGATTCCCGCAGCTGGGCTATGTTGAAAGCCATGTCCGCTAAATCCATTGACACACAGAAAGCCTCTCAACTCCGGAAACTCCCCTATTATCGCATGATGGTCCGGAGAGACCTCATAGAGCCCTGCCCATCCCCTGACGATCCTCGCCTTCTCGAGGATCGGGCACCTCTTCAAGGACCTCTCAGCAGTCCACTCTGCGGAATCGAAGTCCACATTCTCGTTGAAGGAGCTCTCGCTATCCTGGGGACCAGAGAGGAGCAGCCCCTTCCCTTCTCTCCTCATGTACCAGCCAGATGCGAGGTCTATGGTGAGGGGAATCTCATCCGGCAGGTGGTGGAAGGTATCGGTGAAGAAAAGTTGCCTCCTGTAAGGCTTGACTGGGAGTTCCAAGCCCGCCATGGCAGCGACCTGGGATGCCTGGGGCCCAGCTGCATTGACCACCCATCTGCAAGATATGGAGCGGCCATCTCCGAGCTCGACCCCCTGCACTCTCCCTTGGGAGGTCCTCAAACCCGTGACCTCAACACCTTCCAAGACCTTCACCCCGAGCTTCCTCGCGGCCCTTGCAAATCCCTGAAGGACCTCGTATGGACCCGCATAGCCATCTCTCGGGGAGTAAGAGCCGCCGAGCAGGTCCTCTGTGACGAGAAAGGGCCACCTTCGGCTCATCTCCTCGGGAGAGAGGATCTCGGGCCCCACACCCATTGAGCGAAGGAGTCTCTCGTTCTCGAGAAGCTGGCTCCAGTGGGACTCCTCGGATGCCAAGAACAAGTAACCCACCCTGTGGAATTCCGGATCCACTCCGAAAAGCTCCTCAAACCTCTCGAATACTTGGAGGCTCACGAGGGAGAACTGGACATTTATGGGAGTGGAAAACTGGGTCCTTATCCCCCCCGCACACTTGCCAGTTGAGCCTTGCCCCAACATCCCCCTTTCCAGGAGCACAACCTCCTGGACCCCTTTTCGGCCGAGAAAATAGGCGACACTGACCCCGATGATGCCGCCTCCAACTATCACCACATCGGCCTTGGAAGGCACATCGACCATTTCTTCATCCCCTCCCAGGGGGAATCTGCTCTTGGGCCTCGGAGGCCTGCTTCCCCCTTCTCCAGGACACAAGTCCTATGGCCAATCCCACGGCTAGCCCGAGGATCTCCAGCCCCCTACTCGGGAAAACGAGGAGAAAGGCTGCTCCCACAAGAAACATTCTCTCGAGCCATCTCAGGGAGGAGGCCATGTGACCTATTGTGGCCCCTGCCAGGCATATGACTCCACATGCAGCGAGAAAGAAGCTCTTGAGGATTTCCTCTATGTCTCCCGCGAGAAGAAGAGCCGGCTGGTACACGAACACGAAGGGCACGAGAAAGCCAGCGAAACCAAGTTTGAAGGCCTCTATTCCCGTTGCCATCATGTCAGATCCAGCCAGATTGGCGGCAGCAAATGCTGTGACGGCATCTGGGGGCGTGAGATCCGACAACACAGCGTAATAGAACACGAAGAGATGCGCGACGAGGATGGCCACACCCAGGTTGCCGAGGGCCTGAGCGCCTACTGTCACTGCTATTATGTAAGCCGCTGTGGTGGGGATTCCCGTTCCCAGGACACTCACAACGAGGAATATCAGTACCATGCAGAGGAAGAGGTTGCCTTGGGAGGCGCTCATGATGAGGCTTCCAAAAGAGAGGGCCACCCCTGTCCTCGTCAGTATCCCCACTATCATCCCTGAGCCAGCGAGCGCTGCTGCTATGAGACCAGCATTCACCGAAGCGCGCACCAGGGCATCCACGAGCTTCCTCGGTGTTATCCAAGTCTTCCTGTCCAGGAAACTCAGGAGGAAAGTGAACCACACTGTATGGAAGGCAGCCTTGGCGGGCGAGTACCCATGGGCCATGAGAAGCAATATGGCAGCAAAGGGCGTGAAGAAATACAGGTGACGGAGCATGGCCCTGGCAGCTGGCCTTTCTTCCCTGGGGAGTGGCTCCAACTTATTCTTGAGGGCCAGAAGATGCACCATGGAGAAGACTCCCAGGTAGTACAGTATGGCTGGGAGCACGGCCATCTGGATGATCTTGAAGTAGGGAACACCGGTCATCTCCGACATTATGAAGACCCCAGCCCCCATTATGGGAGGCATTATTTGGCCCCCTGTGCCCGAGATGGCCTCTATTGCTGCAGCTTGCTTTGGTGTGTAACCGTGGCGCTTCATCAGGGGAATGGTGAAGCTTCCTGTAGCGTACACATTGGCCACGGTGCTTCCGCTCACGCTCCCGTAAAGGGCGCTTGCCAAGACAGCTATCTTCGCTGCTCCACCCCTCGCCCACCCCGCTATCCACACGGCAAAATCCACGAGGAAGTCCCCGACCCCCGCTGCTGTCATGATCGTGGCAAAGAGGATGTAGATGAATAGGATGTCTGCGGATATGCCCGTGAGAAAACCGAACATGCCATCGTCTGCTGACATGTAGAGGATCTCGACCGCCCTGTCCAGGGTGAAGCCCTTGAAGTGAAACATTCCCGGCCAGAATTGACAGGTCATCAGATAACCTATACACACGGATATGGTCAGGGCCATCCATTTGGAAAGGGCCCTTCTGCAAGCCTCTATCACGGCAAGGGCCAGCAAGCCCCCCAGGGCCACCTCTATGGGCATCACCTCGTGGAACCCGAGAAACCGTCTGTCGAGCCTGTCCGCCTCCAGGACTATGAAACCAGCCGAGACCATGCATATCCCNGCTCCAACCAGATCGGGGAGACTAGGCCTCTCCTTGGGGGATCCTCTCCTCGCCGGGAAAAGCANGTAAACCAGGGGTAGCAGCATGAAAAGGTGGAGGCCCCGCATGGTTCTAGGCCCTGGGGTCCCGAACCCGGATGTGTAGAAGTGGAACAGGGCTGCGACGATCCCCAGGACCAAAACCGGAACTTTCCACCAGCCTTTGAGTTCTCTGATCATGGAAAGAGACCGAGAGACCTTTTGGACATGTTCTTCCGAGNCAATTAAAAGACCCGGCCCGCTCCATCACGCCCCTTTTGCGGGCCGGGCGCTTCTTCAAAGGGATCTCGAGGAGACCCTCACTTCAACACGCCTTTTTCCTTGAAATATTTCTCCGCTGCGGGGTGGAGGGGAATACCAGTTCCAGTGGGGCCATCCTCTAACTTGTAAGTTTCCAAGCTTCCGTGAATCCTCCTCACCTTGTCCAGATTCTCGTGGATCGCCCTTGTGATCCTGTACACCACATCATCCGGGATGTCCTTGTGGGTCGTGATCACGCTCCCCGCTGTTGCGGTGACAACTTCCTGATCCCCATTGGCGGCCTTGGGATACGTGCCACGGGGGATCTTTCCTTCGGTGATGCCATACTTGGCCAAGCTCTCGAGAAGCGGCTTGGGAAAAGGAAGGAGCCTCATCTTCCTTCCAACCGAGGCCTCGGTGACCGATGCACCTGGGAGAGCGAGGAAGGTGAACACCGCGTCCACATTCTGATCCTTGAACTGACTTGCCTGCTGAGCGTAGTTTCCGTGGAAGAAGGTGAAGCCTGCCTTCTCCAATTCCTTGTAAGAGGTCTTGTAGTGCTCTAGAACCTTCTGGAACACCCATTCCTCGGAAGTGCCAGCTGGGGAAAGGGCCAGGCGGATGGGCTTCTTCTCCCCGAAGATCTCGTCCATGCTCTGGAGGGGCGAGTCCGCCGCGATGTAGAAATGAAAGTAGTTCATGCTCATTCCCCCAGCTATTGCCCTCAAGTTAGTGAGCTTTTCCTTGAATGGCTCCTCGCCATTGAAGGCAGCAGCGTTCATGAAAGGAAGCCCCCAACCGAGCTCGCACTCCTTCTTGTTGACCAATGCTGGGTTAACGGTCCCTCCACCGGGTATCACCTTGATCACTATGTCGGGCTCTGCGCTCCTTATTACCTCTGCAAAACCCCCTGCCATGCTATACCAACCACCTCCCACACCCCCAGCAGTCCAAGTCAGGGTAATCTGCTTTCCCTGTGCTCTCGCTGTCCCCACGAGAAGAATCGAGGAAAGTATCGCGAACCCAATTCCCATCCACCTAGCCCTCATGGTCACACCTCCTAGATTATTTTCCGGGTGGAAAGGCCCCTTCTTCTCCCTCCTCTCTTGCGCTAGAGAGTCCACGGAGCCCAAAAGGAGGTCTTCCCCCTCGCTTCTTGCCCAACGGACCTTCCGCCTCGATGATGCCTCGGGCAGGTAGAGCTGCAAGCAGGAAGATTATCAGGCCAGAAAGGCTGAGGTCAAGGGCACCTCTCGGATCCTCATCCTTCCAGGCGGACGGGAATTCCCCTTTGTTGAAGTGACCAAGTGCCATCTGATAACATAGCTTCGGCGATAGGCTTCCAGAGGAAGATAGGTCTCTTCATCCCTCGGGAAAGGAGGAGTGCATCCATGTCCATCGTCACTATATCCAGGGGTTCTTATAGCCACGGCAGGGAGGTAGCCGAGAAAGTGGCTCAAAGGCTCGGTTACGAGTGCATTGCCAGGGAGGTGCTTTTGGAGGCCTCGGAACAGTACAATGTGCCCGAGGCCAAGCTTCTAGAGGCAATACAGAATGCTCCCTCGGTTCTGGATCGGTTCATCTACGGAAAGGAAAGATACATAGCTTACATCCAGGCAGCCCTCCTTCGCCATTTTCGCAAGGACAATGTGGTGTACCACGGGATGGCTGGACATTTCTTTGTGAGGGGCATACCCCATGTTCTCAAGGTGCGCATCATAGCTGATTTGGAAGAGAGGATCCGAATAGTCATGGAGAGGGAAAAGGTCGACCGCAAAGAGGCCATCAAGTACATAGAGCAGCTGGATGAGGAGAGGCGAAAATGGAGCCGATACCTTTACGGGATAGACACCTGGGATCCTAGCCTCTATGACCTAGTGATCCACATAAGGAAGCTATCCGTGGATGATGCAGCGGAGATCATCTGCCGAACCCTGGAGTTGGAAAAATTCAGAACCACTCCAGAATCCCAGAAGGCCATGGAGGACCTGGCACTGGCAGCAGAAGTGAAGGCCGCTGTTGCCGCCTCGAGGCCCGATGCCGAGGTGTCCTGCAAAGACGGTGTGGTTCTCGTCAAGCTAAGGGCTCATGAAAGCATGGAGGAAGCCATCTCCAAAGAGGTCCGAGAAGCAGTCCGGTCCATCGAGGGGATCAAGGATCTCAAGGTGGAGATTGTGCCCTCGACTCTCTTCGAGATGTGAGCCCCATGGAGGTGAGGTCCATATTCTCCCATGGCCCCATGGGTAGGGTGAGATTTTGGCTCGTAGTGGTACTGGTTTTGGTCTTGGCCCTTGGGGGAGTGTCTTACTGGTGGCTTTTCCTCAAGGACAGGGTCACAACTGACAACGCTTATGTGATGGCAGATTCCGCAAGGATAAGCTCCAGAATACCCGGGACAGTGGTCAGGGTCCTTGTGGAGAATGACCAACCAGTCCAGGTGGGGCAACTTCTGGTGGAGCTCGACAAAACAGATTATCGAGTGGCCCTGGAGAAGGCAGAGGCCTCCCTTGCCAGGGTCGAAGCGGAGATAAGGGCTCAAGAAGCCCTTCTGGCCCTCACGGACAGGCAAACAGCGGCCCAAGTGAGCGCAGCGAGCACGGTTCCTCCCGAGACGAGAGACAAGAGAAGGGAGCTCATCCACAGACTCCAGGAGCTGGAGAAGAACAGGAGTGCAGCTATGGCCGACCTCAGCACGGCCCAAAAAGACAAGGAGAGGTTTCAGAGCCTCTACGACTCAGGGGTCATCGCGGAGCGCCAGCTCGACCAAGTCCTCACGACCTACAAGAAGGCCAGGGCACAGCTAGAGGCCATAGAGGCGGAGATGGCAGCGTTGAGAGCCTCCATCCAGGCCTTGGACAAGACACTCAGTAGGGCCAGGGCCCAGCTCGAGGCAGTCGAAAGCGATAGGCATCAGCTAGAGGTCCAGAGACACCGCCTCGAATCCCTCAGGGCCCAGAGGAGGGAAGCAGCAGCCAGTGTCGAGGCAGCCAGGTTGAATCTCTCTTACTGTTCCATAGTTGCTCCCATATCTGGCTACATAGCCCAGAAGAGCGTCCAGGTCGGAGAACAGATCCAACCGGGTCAACCCCTCATGGCCATTGTGCCATTGGATCGAGTCTATGTGGAAGCGAACTTCAAGGAGACCCAGCTCAGGGACGTGAGGATAGGTCAACCTGTGGAGATAAAAGCCGACATGTACCCAGGCCAGGTCTTCACAGGCAAGGTAGTGGGGATAAGGGCTGGGACTGGGGCTGCTTTCTCCCTTCTTCCCCCAGAGAATGCCACGGGAAACTGGATCAAGGTTGTCCAGAGAATACCAGTGAAAATAGCCCTCGATTCTCCGCCCACGGAAAGGCTGCCCCTCAGATTGGGAGCCTCTCTCAAGGTCACCATCTTCACCCGGGACACGCAAGGCCCCCTCCTTCTCGGAAGCACCAACACTGCCCATGGATCCCAGCAATCCCCAAACCCATGAAGGCCCCCCTGGCCAGCCCAACAAATGGCTCGTTGCAGCCACAGTGATGCTCCCCGTGTTCATAGAGGTCATGGATGCGAGTGTGGTGAACGTCTCCCTGCCCCATATCCAGGGAAGCCTCAATGCGGGACTGGACGAGGTGACATGGGTCTTGACCTCCTATTTGGTATCCAACGCCATCATCATACCCATAACAGGATGGCTTGCTGGGATCTTCGGTCGCAAGAGATATCTAATGTTTTCCCTCGCCCTCTTCACATTCAGCTCCCTTGTCTGTGGCTCTGCTCCAACTTTGGAACTCCTCGTTGTGGCGAGGGTCATTCAGGGCCTAGCAGGTGGGGCCCTTCAACCCCTCTCCCAGGCAATTCTCCTGGAGACCTTTCCCACGGCGGAACATGGAATGGCGATGGCTGTTTTCGGAATGGGAGTGGTGATGGCCCCCATAACAGGCCCTGTTGTGGGCGGGTGGATCACGGATCACTGGAGCTGGAGGGAGATATTCTACATAAACTTGCCTGTTGGCCTTCTGGCCATGACCATGACCCTCGCCACGGTCCGGGACCCAGCATATCTCAGAAAGGGCCCGATAAGGGTGGACAAGTGGGGGCTTTTCCTCCTCTGTGTAGGGATAGGCTGTCTCCAGATAGTCCTGGACAAAGGGGAGAGGGAGGATTGGTTCGAATCCGACTACATTGTCACCCTGAGCCTTATCTCCATCGTGGCCCTTTTGCTATTTGTCCTAGTGGAACTGAGGACCGAGCATCCTGTCGTCAACCTCAGGGTGTTTCTCGACAGGAGCTTCTCTGCGGGGAACACCATAATGTTCCTCGGCTTTTTCTCTCTTTTCGGCACGTTGGTGCTCCTTCCCCTCTATCTCCAGAAACTCATGGGATATACAGCCCTTTGGGCAGGACTCGTCCTGGGGCCTGGTGGACTTGCCAGTTTCGCGGTGATGCCCATTGTGGGGACCCTCATGCGCCGGGGGGTTGCCCCGAGGATCTTCCTCGGATTGGGACTCGTGATCTGCACCATATCCATAAGGCTCATGTCTCAGTTCAACCTGGAGGCCGGCTTCTGGGAGGTATCCATGCCCAGGATCTTCCTGGGCTTCGGGATGGGGATGTTCTTTGTACCCCTCACCACAGCCACCTTCGCCCATATCCCGAAGCCCCAGATGGGAAATGCCACTGGCATTTACAATCTCCTGAGAAACCTCGGGGGAAGCTTCGGGGTCGCCTTCTCCACCACGATGCTAACCCAGAGAACCCAGGTTCACCAGAACTTCTTGGTGGAACACGTAACATCGTACGACCCGGAATTTCAGGTGAGAGCGCTCCAGATCATGGAATGGCTCAGGATGAACAGGCCCGAACTGGCCGATTGGAAAGGGGTCTTAGCCATCGTTTACCGAGAGGTGGAGCGCCAGGCGAGCATGATGGCCTTCAACGATGTCTTCTGGACCCTATCCTTGGTAGTGGGAGCCCTAGTGCCGACTGTCCTGATCTTCAGGGCCGCAACGGGGCAGAAGATGGACGAAAACCCTTGATGGACCATTCTCGCGTATCCACGCTTATCTCGGGCTTGATGAGCGCTGCCCTTGTAAAGAGGGGCGGAGAGTGCTAGAAAGATTTGATTCATTCGGTTTTCGATGGGGGGGCAAGTTGAGAGATTTTCTGTTGGAAATTGGCACAGAGGAGCTTCCAGCAAGCTACCTGGATATGGCCTTGGAATGGCTTTCCTCGAAGGCATCCAGGAGGCTAGAGGAGCTAAGGCTCTCTCACGGAAAGATCCTCAGTTGGGGCACTCCCAGGAGGATAGCTCTGGTAGTGGAGGATGTGGCCGAGGTTCAACCCGATCGAGAGGAGGAGGTCCTAGGGCCTCCAGAACGCGTGGCCTTCGATGAGAGGGGAAATCCCACGAAGGCCGCAGTTGGATTTGCCAAAGCACAGGGAGTCTCCCTGGAGGAGCTCAAGGTCGTGGATACGCCCAAGGGGAGATATGTCTCCGTTACAAGGAGAAGTCTCGGTTCCTCCGCAAGGGAGATTCTGGCCTCCGAGGTGCCCAATTGGATCAGGGAGCTTCCATTCCCCAAGTCCATGAGATGGGGCGAGCTGGAACTCANGTTCGCGAGACCCATTCGTTGGATAGTAGCCCTCTGGGGGGATCAGGTCCTGGACTTCCAACTGGATTCCATCCGAAGCGGTAGGACCACTTTCGGACACAGATTCATGAGCCCCAATGGAGCCGAGGTGCCGTCTCCAAGACATTACCTGGAGATTTGCAGGAGCTTGAAGGTACTAGTGGATCCCGGGGAGAGGAGCAAGAGGATCTTGGAGGAGTCGGAAAAAGCGGCACGGGCTCTGGGTGGCAGGGTTCTCGAGGATCCGGATCTTCTCAAAACCGTTGTCAATTTGGTGGAATATCCGGTAATAGTCGTGGGGAGATTCTCTGAAGAGTTCCTCGAGCTTCCCAGAGAGGTCCTCGTCACAGTCATGAAAGAGCAACAGAAGTTCTTCGGCCTCGAGGACTCCCAGGGAAACCTCCTTCCCCATTTCATAAGCGTAGCAAACATATGTCCTCCCTCCCTGGAAACAATAAGGAGGGGAAACGAGAGGGTCCTCAAGGCGAGGCTTTCGGATGCGAGGTTCTTCTTCAAAGAGGACCAAAAAAGGAGGCTTGAGGAGAGGCTGGAAAAGCTAGAGGGAATGATCTTCCACGCCAAGTTGGGCACCTTGAGGCAAAAAGTGGAGAGGCTCGAGAGACTCTCCCATCTGTTGGCCCAAGCAATAGCCCCCCAAGCCGTGGCCAAAGCTAGGAGGGCAGCGACCCTTTGCAAGGCGGATCTCGCAACCGAGATGGTCGGGGAGTTTCCGACCCTTCAAGGAACCATGGGGAGCTATTACGCCTTGCTTCAGGGGGAGGACACTGAGGTCGCTCAGGCCATAAGGGAGCACTATCTTCCTGCTTTTTCCGGCGACAGGATACCCGCTGGGCCTGTTTCGGTGGTTGTGGCATTGGCCGACAAACTGGACACCGTTGCTGGATGCTTTTCAGTTGGTGAGGTACCTACGGGAGCTGGAGATCCCCTCGGAGTGCGGAGAGCGGCTCTGGGGATATTGAGGATTCTTCTGGAAGGAGGATTGAGAGCGAGCCTCCGATCCATGGTGCGGTGGGCCCTGGATGGCATAGAATCCCAGCTGGGAAGGCTCAAAGAAGGNGTGGAGGAGGAGATCCTCAAATTTTTCGTCATAAGACTCGAGAACCTGTGGATATCCCAGGGACATGACCCGGCAGCGGTGAGTGCCATAGTTGACAATGCCCTCGAGGATCTGCCTCAGGCAATGGAAAGGCTCGAGGCCCTGGAAAGGTTCATGGGGGAGGAGAATTTCAACGATCTAGCATTGAGCTTCAAGCGAGTGATGAACATCGTGGGAGACAGAACCCCAGGCCCTGTGGATGAATCCCTCTTCACCCAGCCCGAGGAGAGGGATCTCATGGACCTGGTGAATTGGACAGAGGTGACCATTCCCAAGAGACTGGCCGAGCACGATGCCTTGGCCGCCATGAAGGAGCTTGCATCCCAAAGGCCCAGGATCGATCGTTTCTTCGACAAGGTCCTCGTGAACGACCCCGACACCCGACTCAGGTCGAATCGTCTCAACATGCTGGCCAGGCTAGCTTCCAGCTTCTTGAAACTAGCAGACTTCTCCAAGCTGGCCGGAAGGGCCTGAAGGGAGAATGGGTTTTGGGGAATGACCTTGGCTTTCAGCTCACCTTCTTCCTCCGGTGGTAGTTGCCTTCGAGNGNGGTCCCTTTGCCACCTTCGAGAGNCCTACTCCCAACGCCCTCTTGGTCCTGCGTGTGACCCTGGAGAGGGGCGCTTCGCACACCGGCAAAGGAAGGTTGGGGCGTGATCCAGTATGCCTCGACATGCGTCGGGCCTTGCCGTACGGGCGCGGAGACCGCGCCCCTCCGAGAAAACCACCTCTCGCGTTATCCCCGGGCTTGCCCCGCAAGGCCATCTTGCCCTCGGATGGTCCACCCCGCGAAGGGGCGGGCTCCGCACGCCCGCAAGGAAAGCCCGGGCTTGATCGAGGCATGTCCCCGTGGGTGACCAGGCTTCGCCCGGCCATCCCGTGAAAACGGAATCCCTCGGCACACGTTTGGCCATGCTAAGCGGACGCACAGAGTGCGTCCCTCCGAGAAAACTGCCTTTGACGCCATCCCAGGGCTTGCCAACCAAGCCCCTTTACCATCGATTGGCCGTCTAGCGGAGGGGCGGGCTCCGCACGCCCGCAAGGAAGGCTCGGGCTTGATCGAGGCATGTTTCCGTGGGTGACCAGGCTTCTCGCCTGCGCATGCCCGGGGGAACGAAATCCCTCGGCACACGTTTGGCCCTGCTAAGAGGACGCACGGAGTGCGTCCCTCCGAGAAAACTTCCTCTCGCGTTATCCCCGGGCTTGCCCCGCAAGGCCGCCTTGCCCTCGGATGGTCCACCCCGCGGAGGGGCGGGCTCCGCACGCCCGCAAGGAAGGCTCGGGCTTGATCGAGGCATGTCCCCGTTGGGCAACCGGCTTCTCGCCTATCCTCGCCCATTGACGAAACCTTTCGCAATCCGTGATGCCTTGCCGTATGGGCGCGGAGACCGCGCCCCTCCGAGAAAACCCCTTCTCGCGTTATCCCCGGGCTTGCCCCGCAAGGCCATCTTGCCCTCGGATAGTCCACCCCGCGGAGGGGCGGGCTCCGCACGCCCGGAGGGAACATGTTCGCTTCACCCAAACGTGGCTTCCCCCTGCCTCCCACCTGAAAAGAGAGTGGGTTTTGGGGAATGACCCTGGCTTTCAGCCTACCCCCTTCCTCTGGAGGTAAGTGCCTAGAAGCTTGTCCGAACCCATGATGTGGGTTGCGAGCCACTCCTTGAGGAATTTGCTCGTATCGATTGCGACAGTGAGCCGGCCTTCTTGGGCAGCTTTGGAGAGGTCCATTGTCTGTTCCGTCAGGTCGTCATGTTGCTTCTTGTGGGCAACGAATCCAGGGTATGAGTGAGCCTTCATCAGGTCCTCTTCGGTACGGAAATGAGTTCTGGTGTAATCGAGAAGTCCCCTCAGGACCTTGGCCGCTCCCTGGTTGCCAGATCCCCTTTGCATGGCCTCAAATAGCTCATTGACAAGGGCAACGAGCCTTTTGTGCTGCTGATCCATGACTTTGACCCCCACGCTATAGTCATCCTTCCATTCAAAAAACCCCATTTCCCTCTCCTCCTATCTCTGTCCTTGGGGAGTCGAGCACCCCCAAAGGGTTTTATCGGACATATCCTGAGAAACTTTAGTGTGGGACACCTTGGGTGTTCGTGACGCCCCAACGGGACAGGCTTCCATTCCTCCCCGGATTATGGGCTTCTGCGGCCCTCCTCTCTTGGGCTCCCAAAGCCCGAAGACGCGAACTCTATCTCAGGATCCTGCCCATGGGCTGAGCTATCTGGCTTGGGCTAAAGAGAAACGAGGAAATGGAAGGCTTCAAGACTCCCCTTGCAGAAGGGACTCCACCTCTTTTACCGCCGCCCTCTTGGCGAATATGACCACCCTGTCTCCGCCGTAGAGCACTGTGTCTCCGTGGGGGATTGTGACCCCATCTTTCCTTACCACTGCACCTATTATGGCGTCTTTGGGGAACTTGACCTCCCTCAGGGGCTTCCCCGCAAGCTCGGAGCTCGAGCCCACCACTGCTTCCATGGCCTCGGCCGCCTCGGCTCCGAGGGTAGCGACCCTGAGCACATCCCCTTTTCTCGTGTGGCGGAGCACCCTGTCCACCGATGCCACTTGAGGATTGAGCACCACATCCACCCCTAGGTTGGACACGAGAGATACATAGGAGAGTCGNGAAACCAGGGCCATGGTCCTTTTGGCCCCAAGTCTTTTGGCCAGAAGAGAGACCAGGACATTTTCCTCTTCGTCTTCCGAGGCGGACACGAAGTAATCCACATCCGCCACATTGAACTCCAAAAGGAGGTCNTGATCTGTCCCCTCTCCGCAAAGCACAGCGACCCTTCTCAACTCTCCCAAAAGTCGGTTGCAAAGGGTCTCATCCGAGCATATGAACTTGGCAGCGAATTGGCCTTCCTCCAAAAGGTATGCGAGATATTGCGCTATCTTGCTCGCCCCATAAACGATCACCTTCTGGGGCCTCTCGAGACGCTTTCCCATGGCCTCCAGGGCATTCATGACACTTTGCCTCTCGGCCACCAGGAAGACCTCGTCGCCTTCCCTCACGAGATCCTTCCCATGGGGAATTATGAGCTGAGTCTCCCTCCTGAGGGCGGCTATCAGGATCTTTCCCCCAGGGGAGACTCCTTCCTGCACCTCTTCCAGGGCACGACCCACGAAGGGACTCCAGCTGTCCACGGTGGTAGCTACTAGCAAGACCCTCCCATCTGCGAACTCCGCCACCTCTCTACCGCCTGGAATCTCCATCAACCTCAAGGCAGCTAGGGCAGTCTCGTATTCGGGATTGAGACAGAGGTCCACTGCGAAGGGGTGCCCTCCAAGCCTCTCCACAGCAGTCCTGTAAGCCTGATCCCTTATCCTCGCGACCTTTGTGGTCATTCTCGATGTCACCGAGGCCATGAAGCAGCAAAGGAGATTCACTTCGTCCCTATCCGTCACCCCTATCACCATGTCCGCCCTCAACAAACCGGCATCCTCCAGGACCTTGGGGTCAGCACCATTTCCCACAATGACCTCGACGTCCAAAGCCATTCTCATCCTTCTGGCGGCCTCCTCCCTCACCTCGACAACCACCACCTCATGGCCCTCTCTAGATAACACCTGCGCCAAGTGGAAGCCCGTCTCGCTCGCTCCCACAACGACTATTCGCATGAATTTACCTCCGATCCTTTTGGGCTGGAGGTCCCTTGCCAGGACCTTAGGAGCCTAATACTCCTGGGACTCAACTCCTCGTCCCGGCAACCCCTTCTGAGCCAGGCATCTCCTTGGAGTGCTCGAGCTTGCCAACTTTGACAATGTGGTCCAGAATCCCGTTTACAAAGGAAGGAGAATCTTCAGTTCCGAACTTCTTTCCCAACTCCACCGCCTCATTCAGGCTTACCCTCTCGGGAATGTCGGGACAGAAAAGTAGCTCATAGGCCCCGAGCCTGAGGATGTTCCTGTCCACTATGGTCATTCTCTCGAGCTTCCAGTGCTCCGCGCTTTCATCTATGACCTCATCCAGGAGAGGGAGCTTCTCCTTTACCCCGCACACGAGCCTCCTCGCGAACTCCCAGACCTCCCTGGGGACCGGCTCCTGGGCTCCCCTTGAGGGGAGATCCTCGCCAGGGTCCCCTTTTGTTAGGAGCTCCATCACGGAATCCAGGCTCCTCACCATGTCTTCCCCTGTGAGGTCAGCCCTGTACAGGGCCTTGAGTGCCAGTTCTCTGGCTCTTCTCCTCGCACCCATTTCATGGTCCAAATCCGGGGCTACACCCCGACGATTCCGTAAGACTCCTCGCCACTTGACAGTTGGACCCCTCTCGAGGACATCCCTTCTTTTTGCCCTATGCCTCGAGCTTTTTCCTCAGATCCACGAGTTCCATGGCCGCCATGGCAGCATCGAATCCCTTGTTTCCAGCCTTGGAGCCTGCTCTCTCGATGGCCTGCTCCAAGGTATCTGTAGTGAGGACGCCGAAGACAACAGGCACTCGGGATTCCATGGCTACCAAGGCCACACCCTTCGAGACCTCTGCGGCTATGTATTCGAAGTGGGGCGTTGCCCCCCTTATGACTGCACCGAGACATATGACCGCATGGAATTTTCCGCTCGAGGCCGCCCATCTGGCGACTGAGGGGATCTCGAAAGCCCCTGGGACCCTTATGAGGTGGATGTCCTCGTCCCTCGCTCCATGTCTCACCAGGGCATCTATAGCGCCCTCTATTAGCCTGGCCGTTATGAACTCGTTGAAACGGCTCGCCACTATGGCGAACTTAAGTCCATCCGCCCTTATGCTTCCCTCGTAAAGATTCGGCATCGAGAAACCTCCCCTGGGACCCTTGATGCTCGAGGGCACCAAGCTTCCTTTTTTGCGTCTTTCACTTGAGCTGGAGAATGTGGCCCATCTTGTCTCTCTTTGTCATGAGGTATCTCAAATTTTTCTGATTTGGCCTCACCTCCAAGGGCACCCTCTCCACGATCTCCAGCCCGTATCCAGCCAGTGCCACGTACTTGGTGGGATTGTTGGTCATCAGACGCATCCTCTTTATGCCCAGGTCCATGAGGATCTGGGCTCCCACTCCGTAATCCCTCTGGTCAACGGGAAGACCCAGTTCGAGATTCGCTTCCACTGTATCCTTCCCTTGGTCCTGGAGCACATAGGCCCGAAGCTTGTTGCAAAGTCCTATGCCTCTTCCCTCCTGTCTCATGTATACGAGGGCTCCCTTGCCCTCTTTCTGGATCATCTTTAGGGCCAGATGGAGCTGCTCCCCACAATCGCACCTCATGGAGTGAAAGACATCTCCAGTGACGCACTCGGAATGGACTCTCACCAGAACTGGCTCCTCGGGATCCCACTGGCCCAGCACCAGGGCCAAGTGCTCATTGGGATCGACGTCGTTCTCGTAAGCTATCGCCTTGAACTCACCAGCTATATGCGTGGGGAGAGTTGTCTCCGCAACCCTCCTCACCAGCCTCTCGTGCTGGAGCCTGTACCTTATGAGGTCGGCAATGGTCACTATCTTGAGGCCATGCTCCTGGGCAAAGATCTCGAGATCTGGCCTTCTGGCCATGGTCCCATCCTCTTTCATTATCTCGCAGATCACGCCCATGGGTTTCAATCCAGCAAGTCTCGCTAGATCCACCGAACCCTCTGTCTGGCCAGTCCTGGCGAGAACCCCCCCGGGCTTGGCAATGAGGGGGAATATGTGGCCTGGCTTCACGAGGTCTTGGGGGGTCGTCCTGTCATCCACCAGGGTCTGAATGGTCACCGCCCTGTCATAGGCCGAGATGCCAGTTGTTATCCCCTTCTTGGCATCCACGGATACAGTGAAGGCCGTTCGAAAGGGGCTGGTATTGTCCTGGACCATGGGAGGAAGATTGAGCTTCTGAGCCCTCTCCTCGGTCATGGAGACGCATATGAGGCCCCTTCCGTACTTGGCCATGAAGTTTATATGCTCCGGGGTCACCTTCTCGGCAGCCATGGTGAGGTCCCCTTCATTCTCCCGGTCCTCATCATCAACGAGGATCACCATCCGTCCCTCTCGAATCTCCCTTATGGCCTCCTCTACTGTAGCAAAGGGCATTGTTCCTCACCTCCGATCCCTCGACCTCTTCTTCTCATCGTGTCTTTCTACCAGCCTCACCTCACAAAGCCCAGTCTCTTCAGCATCTCCTCTGTTATGCCCTCGCTTGAGGGTTTGGAGATGCGGGGCCCGAGGAGTCTCTCCACGTATTTTCCGAGGATGTCGCACTCTATGTTAACTTTAGCCCCAACCCCTTTCACTGCCAACGTGGTCCTGGCTATCGTGTGGGGAATCAGGGTGAGGCCGAACCAGTCCTGACCGCACTTGTTTATGGTGAGGCTTATTCCGTCTACCGCTATGGAACCCTTCTCCACGAGATAGCGGCCAAGGTGCGATGGGACCGCTACCTCCAATTCTACGTGTCTCTGGCCCTTGCGAAGCCTCCTCAAGACCCCCACCCCATCCACGTGTCCCGTGACCAGATGCCCCCCCAACCTGTCCGAGAGCCTCAAAGCCCTCTCGAGATTCACGGGCATCCCCGCCTCCATCTCCCCGAGAGTGGTCCTCTCGAGGCTTTCGGGCGACACCTCCACCTGGAACCAATTGGCTCCGATGGACACCACGGTCAAGCAAACACCATCTACTGCAACGCTCTCACCGAGCTCGAAGCCCTCCTCCACGAGGGAGCTCTGGATAGTGAGCCTGACGAGCTCTCCTGCCCTGTCGATCTTCCTCACCAGGCCCACATCTTGGATGAGGCCAGTGAACACCTCCTGAGACCTCCCCTCCCTAGGACTGATCCTCCTTCTTTCGAGCCCCAGGCGAGGCACAAACCCTTTGGAGGACCTCCATGCACCGCTTTTGGAGCCGTGGCCCTCGGGGCCCAGTCCCAGATATTATAGCAGCAGGGACCACTTCCGTTCACTCCTTGGGACCCTCTTGGGAGCGCCTCTGGCTATTGGCGAGAAGCTCCTTCACCTCCTCAATGAATTGGGTGATGTCCTTGAACTGCCTGTAAACAGAGGCGAAGCGGACATAGGCCACATCGTCGAGCCGATAGAGGGCCTTCATGACCATCTCCCCTATGGCGGAGCTGGGGATCTCCTTCTCCCCCAGGTCCTGGAAGTGGCGCTCTATGCTCGAGGTCACCTCCTCCAAGACCTCAATGCTGATGGGTCTCTTCTCGCAGGCCTTCTTGAGACCGATCATGATCTTGTTTCTGTCGAAAGGTTCCCTCGAGCCATCCCTTTTTATGACCATGGGCAGGATGTCTTCCACCCTCTCGTATGTCGTGAATCTCCTCTGGCAGCTCAGGCACTCCCTTCTCCTTCTTATGGAGTCGCCTTCCTTGGAAAGCCTCGAGTCTATGACCTTATTTTCCAGGGAGCGACAGTAGGGACATTTCATGGGGCCTCCTTGTTCAACCTCTCCACGGGTATTCCCGCCTGGCAGAGCATTTCCTTGGAAAGTTCGTCCGCGTAACCGTCCCAGTATACCACGCGGCAGATGCCCGCATTTATTATCATCTTGGAGCATATGACACAGGGGTGAGTGGTGGTGTAGAGGGTCGCCCCTTTTATGCTCACACCGTGGACCGCTGCCTGTATTATGGCATTTTGCTCTGCATGGAGGCCCCTGCAAAGCTCGTGTCTCTGGCCCGAGGGGATGCCGCTCAACTCCCTGAGGCAGCCCACCTCATCGCAATGGGGAAGACCCCTAGGGGGTCCATTGTACCCCGTGGCCAGGATCTGCCTGTCCCTGACCAGCACGGCCCCTACCTGTCTCCTAAGGCAAGTGGACCTACAGGAGACTAGCTTTGTTATCTCCATGAAGTATTCGTCCCAGGAAAGCCTGCTCACACCCTCACTCCCCCTCGAACCCTGCCCACGATCCCCTCGGAGGCTCGCCNNTCCTTNGGGCCTTTCCCCAAAGCCCATGAGCGCTCGAGTCGTCCTCTGGGCAGGGTGATTTCCCCATGGAAGGCCCTCTGAGGGCCAAGGGGTTCGCTCTCGTGCCACTTGCCATCTCATTTCGCCGGATCCGACCCCGGCCGTGGCGAGGGGGAACTCCTACTTGGTCCCCATTCTCTCGGGATACACAGGGAACCTCCTGCACAGCTCCTTCACTTGGTCTCCCACTCTGGCCGCGACCTCCTCATCTCTGGGAGCGCTCAAGACCTCGTGGATCCATCTTGCAATGAGGCACATCTCCTCTTCCCTCATACCCCTAGTTGTCACGGCTGGGGTGCCGATCCTTATGCCGCTTGTCACTTGCACGCTCAGTGGATCGAATGGTATGGCATTCTTGTTCACGGTGATGCCAGCCCTGTCCAAGGCCTCCTCGGCTTCCTGACCAGTTATCCCCTTCCTTGTCAAGTCCACGCAGAAGAGGTGATTGTCAGTCCCCCCTGAGACGATATCGTAGCCTAGCCCCTGGAGCTCCGAGGCCAGTCTCTTGGCATTGACCAGGACCTGCTTCTGGTANAGGAGAAAGTCCTCGCTCATGGCCTCCTTGAAGGCCACGGCCTTCGCTGCTATCACGTGCATGAGGGGACCACCTTGAATGCCNGGGAAAACCGCCGCGTCTATGGCCTGAGCGTACTTGGCCTTGCACAGTATGAAACCACCCCTGGGCCCCCTCAGGGTCTTGTGAGTCGTGGCTGTGACGAAGTCAGCATAGGGCACTGGATTCGGATGAAGCCCACAGGCCACAAGCCCCGCTATGTGGGCCATATCCACCATGAGATAGGCACCCACTTCCCTGGCAATGTCGGCGAAGGCCTCGAAATCCAGGATCCTGCTGTAGGAGCTGGCCCCTGCCACTATCATCCTCGGTCTCGTTGCCCTGGCTATCTCCCTGATCTCCTCGTAATCGAGCATCTGAGTGTCTCTTCTCACACCATAGGACACNGCGTGATAGAGCTTCCCCGAGAAGCTCGCTTGGGCCCCGTGGGTCAGGTGCCCCCCGTGGGCCAACCTCATTCCCAGGATCCTATCACCTGGTTTGAGCGTGGCCAAATACACGGCCATGTTGGCGGCGGAACCGGTGACTGGTTGAACATTGGCATGTTCAGCCCCGAAGAGCTCCATCGCCCTCATCACAGCGAGTCGTTCCACCTTGTCCACGTGCTCGCACCCGCCGTAATACCTCCTCCCTGGGTATCCTTCGGCATACTTGTTGGTCATCACCCCGCCCTGGGCCTCGAGCACAGCCTCGCTGGCATAGTTCTCAGAGGCTATGAGCACAAGCCTCTTCTCCTGTCTTTCCAGCTCATCCTTCAGGGCCTGAGCTACTTCTGGATCCACCTGCCAAAGCCTTGACACTCCTCACTCCCCCTCGTGGGCTCTTCCCAGTTCTCTCTCCAACTCCTCTATCATGCACAGCCTGTCTCGGTGCCTTCCCCCATCGAAAGGGGTCTCGAGCCACACCCTCACTATCTCCTTTGCCAGCTCCTTGCCGAGGATCCTCCCACCCAGTGCGAGACAGTTGGCATCGTTGTGCCTTCTACTCATTATAGCCGTGTACAGGTCATGGCAGAGGGCCGCCCTCACCCCTGGGAAACGATTGGCCACAATGGACATCCCTATACCAGTTCCACATATGAGGATGCCTTTCTGCACCTCTCCAGAGGATATGAGGCGAGCCACTCGGGCAGCGAAAGAAGGATAGTGGACTGACTCCCGGCTCACTGTACCAACGTCTATGACCGTGAAACCGAGCTCCTCCAGAAGGGGCTTTATCTCCTCTTTGAGCTCGAAGCCCCCGTGATCCGCTCCTATGGCAATGGGGACTCTTTTCTCCATATCTACATTTTAGCAGGACCTATGGATGGGTGTGCGCCGGAATTTCGACCTTCCAGGACACACCCATCGGTCCGTGGAAGAATGGCTCGAGGCGAAACCAGGGAAGATGCCAAAAAGAGAAAGGCCGAGCCTACTTGAGGCCCATTTCAGACCCTTTCGGCTATGTAATTGATGGCATCTTGAACTGTCTGGATCTTCTCGGCGTCTTCATCCGAGATCTCCATGTCGAACTCTTCCTCTAGGGCCATTATGAGCTCAACCAGATCCAGAGAGTCCGCCCCAAGGTCGTCCACGAAGGAGGCTTCGGGCACTATCTCCTCCTCGCTTATACCCAACTGCTCAGCTATGATTTCTTTCAGTCTTCGCGTAATCTGTTCTATATCTGCCATTCCACATCACCTCCTCAGCTTTTTTCCCTTGGACCCCTTAGCCGGGATCCGTCTCCTTCTCAAAGGCCCTTCCTCGTTCACCCCCAAAAAACCACGAGAAGGGCCATCTCTCGGTGCTCACATGTAGAGGCCCCCACTCACATTGAAGATCTCGCCCGTTATGTAACGTGCCATGGGAGATGCCAAGAATGCCACAGCCCATGCGACATCCTCTGGGGTTCCAAATCTCTCGAGGGGAATGGATCTCAATACCTCGTCCTTCACCTTCTGGGGAAGTCTTCCAGTCATCTCCGTCTCTATGAATCCGGGACACACCGCATTCACCCTTATGGACCAGGGGGCGAGCTCCTTTGCCAAGGCCTTTGTGAGACCCACAAGTCCCGCTTTGGCCGCACAATAGTTGGCCTGACCAGCATTTCCCGCAATGCCAGCTACGGAAGAGATGTTCACGATGCATCCGCTCCTTCTCTTCATCATGGAGCGAGCAACTGCCCTACTGCACAGGAATGCTCCGTCGAGATTCACGCTCATCACCTCGCGCCACTCTTCTGGCTTCATGCGGACAAAGAGCTGGTCTCTCGTTACCCCAGCATTGTTCACCAACACATCCACCTTCCCATAGGATTCCATGATCTCCTGGCATGCCTTCTGGACCTCCTCCGGGCTTGCCACATCGAACCTTTTGAGCTCCACTTTCCCCCCGGAGGATCTCACTTCCTCTTCCAGGGATCTCGCCGCCTCCTCATTTTTCTGATAGTTGACAATGACCTGAGCTCCAGCTTTGGCCATCAACAGGCTTATGGCCCTGCCTATCCCCCTCGACCCTCCAGTGACCAGGACCACTTGGTCCTTCATGTCCCATTCCAAGCCCATTTGCCTCACCTCCTCAGCCCAGGGCAGCCTCCAGGGCCCTCAGTCCGGCCTTGTCNTCCACTTGGAAGGCCGCAAGGCCAGGAACAATTCTCTTGAGGAGGCCCACCAGAACCTTTTTTGGTCCCAGCTCCACAGCCATATCCACGCCCATGGAGGACAGGACTTTCATGCTCTCTTCCCACCTGACGGGGCTGCTTACCTGTCTCGCCAGTATTTCCACCATGGAATCCTTGGAAGGATAAGGGGCCGCATCCACATTGGATATGACTGGAAATGCAGGATCTCTGAAGGGGATCGACTCCAGGACCTTCCTGAGCTTCTCTCCAGCAGGGGCGAGAAGAGGAGAGTGGAAAGGTGCGCTCACCTGCAGGGGCACCACTTTCTTCGCCCCCCTTCCCCTGGCTGCCTGACATACCCTCTCCACTGCAGATTTGTGGCCGGAGATCACCACCTGACCAGGCCCGTTGTAGTTGGCCGCAACGACCACCTCTTCCCCCGCCATCTCCTGGCAGAGGCTGTCCACCTCACCTGCCTCCAAGCCTAGTATGGCGGCCATTGACCCCTGGCCAGCTGGCACTGCTTCTTGCATGAACTCTCCCCTCTTCCTCACCGCCACCACCGCACTCGGCAAATCCAGACTTCCAGCTGCCACCAAGGCAGAATACTCCCCTAGAGAATGGCCAGCCGCGCAGACTTCCTCCAGATCGAGCTCCTGCCTCACCACCCTCAAGATCGCCACGCTGAGGGTGAGTATAGCGGGCTGCGCATTGGCTGTTAAGGTGAGCTTTTCCTCGGGCCCTTCCAGGCAGAGCTCCATCAAATCCTCTCCGAGGGCGTCGCTTGCCTCCTCGAAGGCCATCCTCGCCAATGGGAACTCGGCCAGGAGCTCCCTACCCATTCCCACATACTGGGATCCTTGACCCGGGAACAAAAGAGCGACCCTCTTTCCCATGATCCACCTCTTCCCCTCGAGCCCCTCAAAACCTGAAGAGAGCAGCTCCCCAGGTGAAGCCAGCCCCAAAGGAGTCCACCAGTATCAAATCTCCCCTTTTTATCCTCCCCTCCCTCACGGCCTCGTCCAAGGCAGTCGGGATGGATGCTGCAGAGGTGTTACCGTACTTGTCCACAGTCACTATCACCTTCTCAGGCGGGATCTCGAGCTTCTGGGCTACGAGCTCCATTATCCTCAGATTCGCCTGATGGGGGATGAACCAATCGAGCTCACTGGGGCCTATACCATTTGCCTCCATGGCCTCCTGAGCAGCCTCTACCATGCTTCTCACAGCGTGTTTGAAGACCTCGTTGCCCTGCATCTTGAGAAAATGCATTCCCCGGTCCAGCATCTCCTGGCTTGGAGGATTTCTGGAGCCACCACCTGGCAATTGGAGGAGCTCCCAGAGTGAACCGTCCGAATGAAGGTGAATGGAGAGGATCTCCCCTTCCCCGTTGCCGTTGGAGGGACCCAACACCACTGCCCCGGCCCCATCCCCGAAGAGCACACAGGTGCTCCTGTCCCCATAATCCACGCGATTGGAAATGACCTCTCCACCCACAACCAACGAGTACTCCAGGCCATTCTCCCTCATGAGGCTTCTTGCCACTGAGAGGGCATAGATGAACCCTGGGCAGGCCGCATTGACATCGAAAGCGAAGGCCTTCTTGGCTCCCAACCGGTGCTGGAGAATACAAGCTGCAGATGGAGTGATCATATCGGCGGAGACCGTCCCCACCACTATGAGCCCCAGATCGCTGGCCTCTATTCCCGCCATCTCAAGGGCCCTCTCCGCTGCGGGGAGAGCCATGTCCGTCAAGGCTTGACCGGGCTGGACCATCCTCCTCTCTCTTATTCCAGTGCGGCTCCTTATCCACTCGTCGCTCGTATCCACCAAGGACTCGAAGAAGGAGTTGGGAACAACTCTTGGAGGCACATAGGAGCCCGTCCCCCTGATGGCTACTGTGGCTTTGGAGCCATGAGCCTTGGAGAGACCATGGAGAGGCGCCTGAAGGTATTCCCTCATTCTACCTTCAGGACCTCTCTGCCTTTGTAGAAACCACATTTGCTGCAAGCGCGATGGGGCGCCTTAGGCTCCCCGCACTGGGGACACACGGAGAAAGCAGGTGTAGCAAGGTGGTCGTGAGCCCTTCTCTTGTCTCTTCTGGTTCTCGATTGTCTCCTTTTGGGTACAGCCATCTCCTCATTTCCCTTTCCGTAAGATTACCGTCAGGCCCTCAATTTCAAAAGAGGAGCCCAGCGTGGATCCACTTTCACCTTTTCACAATCGCAAGAATAAAAGTTGAGGTCGATCCCACAGCGGGGACAGAGACCTTTGCAGTCCTCCTTGCACAGAGGCTTCATGGGAAAGGACAGCACTATTTGCTCGTAAACGAGCTGGGAGAGATCGATGGTATCTCCTTCGAAATAGCTTGTGTCCAAATCCTCCAAGGTGAGCTCCATCTCCTCCTTCAGAGCTCCCGTCAAGGGGAGCCTCAGGAGGGTNAGNGTTCCCTCGGCCGTCACTGGAAAAGGAAACTGANTGAGGCACCTGGAACAGCTCAACAGGGCAACAGTGCTTGTCCTGAGCTCCACCCTGAAGTCGCCCTTGAANGGCACCAATCTGAAATCCACCTCCACCGGCTGAGAGAGCACTATGGGCCTTATGGGGTCATCTGCATCAGGAGGCAGGGAAAACCAGGAAGGGTCAAGGGTCCTGTGACCAGAGATACCCTCTGGGGTTATGTTCTCGATGGAGAAGACCAGACTTTGCAATCTCTTTCACCGCCTGAAGGAAACTGCATGCCGAGTTTGAGAAAACTAAAGGTTCTAATATAAAGAAAAAAAACACCCTGTCAAGCCGAACCCTCGCAGAACATCTCTTCATGACTTCAAAGCCTCTTCACATTTTACCCCCTAATCCCTCATCCGTCCAAATCCGCGAGCCCCTTCCCGCCTAGGCCCAGTCGCCACGCTTCTCCTGGACAACTCTACGGACCACGGGGATCCTTTGCAACCAGTTTTCCCCTCGATGCCTNTTCCATGGGAGAGTCCCACGGAAAGTCTCTTAGCCGAGGTAGCAAGGTCCCAAGAATTGGGGACCCTACCTAACTTGGTGGGCGAGGGCCTCATGGACAAGGGGCAGCTTGGGGCCTAGGCCAAAAGCACATCATTGCGGGTGCCAAAGACAGTCTTGACAAAGGGGTTCGGGGGGAAGCAAATTTCCAATTCGACTGCCTCGAGTCCGAGGCCTCGGTGGAAGTGATTTGGGACCAAGAGCGATGGAAACTCCCCAATGTGCATCAACGGTCCACCCCATTTTAGTCATTCCCGGAGACGGAATAGGCCCTGAAATAATGAATGCCACCCTCCGAGTCCTGCGCTTCCTAGAGGNGCTTTGTGGAAGATTCAAGCTCTCCTTCGAGATACACGAGGCAGGGGCATCATCCTATTTGAGGACTGGAAAGGCCATGCCAGATGAGNCGGCGGATGCCTTCGAGAGGTGCAAGGTGGCATTGAAGGGACCAGTGGGCCTTCCCTGTGTGAGGACCCGGGAGGGGACAGAGGCAGGTCTTCTGGGCGGAATCCTGAGGGTAGGATTCGATCTCTACGCCAATGTCAGGCCCATCCGTCACATTCCAGGGGTCCCGAGCCCTTTGGGAGAGAAGGGCGATCTCATAGACTACGTGATCGTTAGGGAAAATACAGAGGGTCTCTACCTCTCCAGGGGAAAGGGCCTGCGGACGGAACAGGCTGCGGTGGACAATCTCCTCCTCACGAGAAGGGGCTGCGAGAGGATATCTCGTTTCGCCTTCCAACTGGCATCCAAGAAGCGAGAAGGGGCACCCGAAGACGGAAACAGGAGGGTGACCCTGGTGGAAAAAAGCAACGTCCTCGTCTCCTTCGCCTTCTTCAAGGATATCTTCCTGCAAGTGGCAGGGGAGTTTCCCAACGTAGCACACGAGTGCATGTATGTGGATGCTGCAGCATCCGCCCTGGTCACGAATCCAGAACATTTCCAGGTGATAGTCACCGAGAACATGTTCGGGGATATTTTGAGTGACCTGGGAGGGGCCACTGTCGGTGGCCTTGGCTTCTGCCCCTCGGCCAATATAGGCGAGGGGCACGCATATTTCGAGCCCATCCACGGATCGGCACCGCACATAGCGGGAAAAGACCTGGCGAATCCCACGGGACTGATCCTCTCCGCTTCGATGATGTTGGACTATCTCGGGGAGAGAGAGGCTGCCAAACTTCTGGAGAAGGGCGTCTCCAAGGCCTGGTCCAAGGGGAAGATCAAAGTGGAGAAGGGAGGGATAGTGCCAGGTGGAGCTAGGCTTGTGGCAGAGGCCGTGATGGAGGCCCTGGAGGAGGTGGCAAAGGGTGAGCTCGCCACTTGTGGGAGCTGACTTGGGGCCCCTTGGGGCTGAGCGCCAGTGGCCTTCGATGGCCGAAGGGATCTCGCGAAAGAGGTCTTCTCGAGCGAGGGAACAGCTCTTTCGGGCCAGAATGTGGGCGCCATGGCAGATGTCGACGTGCTGGTCATAGGGGGAGGTAACGCTGCCCTTTGTGCGGCAATCACTGCCAGGGAGCGAGGGGCAAGTGTTCTCATGGTGGAATGTGCCTCCAGGGAGATGAGGGGAGGCAACAGTCGTCATACGAGAAACCTGAGGATGCTTCACGATGAGCCTACCCCTTATCTCACAGGNGCGTACCTGGAAGAGGAATTNTGGGAGGACCTCCTCTCAGTCACCCNAGGCCAGACGAACGAGCAACTGGCGAGGATGGTCATAAGGGAGTCGAAGGGGCTTGGCCCATGGATGGAAGCCCACGGTTGCATGTTCCAGCCACCCCTGAAGGGGACCCTCCATCTCTCGAGGACCAACGCTCACTTCCTAGGGGGAGGAAAAGCCCTCATAAACTCCTATTACCGGACTGCGGAGAGACTCGGGGTGAGGATACTCTATGACACGGAGGCAGTGGGTATCGAGCTGAAAGGTGGCCTCTTCCACAAGGCTATATTGAGGGGGAAAGGGTCGGAGGACGCTCTTGTGGCCAAAAGCGTTGTCGTGGCCTCGGGAGGGTTTCAGGCCAATCTCGAGTGGCTGGAACAACACTGGGGGGAGAGAGCACGAAACTTCCTCGTTCGGGGCACTCCATTCAATAAGGGGACTATGCTGAGGGCCCTCTTGGAGCTCGGGGCGAGACCCATCGGCNATCCCACGCAGTGTCATGCTGTGGCAATAGATGCTAGGGCTCCCAAGTTCGATGGAGGAATTGTCACGAGGCTCGACTGCATTCCCTTCGGCATTGTCGTCAACAAACAATGCAGACGCTTCTACGACGAAGGCGAGAACTTCTGGCCCAAAAGATATGCCATATGGGGCAGGCTCGTGGCAGAGCAGCCCGAGCAGGTGGCATTCTGCATAATAGATTCCAAGTCCCTGGAGCTCTTTATCCCTTCTGTCTTTCCCCCTTTCGAGGCGTATTCCATCGCCTCTTTGGCCCAACAACTGGGCCTAGAACCCGAAGGTCTCGAAAGAACCGTCTCGNAGTTCAATATGTCGGTCAAGCCGGGCAGGTTCGATCCAACGGTTCTCGATGACTGCCACACAGTGGATCTGGATCCGCCGAAGACCCATTGGGCCCGCCCNNTGGACGNCCCTCCTTTCTATGCCTATCCCCTGAGACCAGGGATCACATTCACCTATTTCGGTGTAGAAGTGGANGAGAAGGCCAGGGTCATCTTCTCGGAGGGAGGCCCAGCACCCAACATATTCGCTGCAGGGGAGATAATGGCTGGTAACATCCTCGGGAGGGGCTATCTGGCTGGGTTCGGAATGACAATAGGAACTGTTTTCGGAAAAATTGCTGGGAGGGAAGCNGCCGTCCATGGTAGGGGATGATCCTTGGAAAGAGGCCCAGAGAGCCATGACCATATGCAATGCTTGCAGATACTGCGAGGGATTCTGTGCGGTCTTCCCGGCAATGGAGTTGAGGAGGACATTTACCCCCTCTGACTTGATGTATCTGAGCAACCTCTGCCACAACTGTAGAGCCTGCTACTATGCCTGCCAGTATGCCCCACCGCACCAATTCATGCTCAATGTGCCGAGGGCCATGGCAGAACTGAGGTCCTTGACGTACAGGGAAATGGCAGTCCCCAGGGCTCTGGGAAGGCTCATGGGGAAGAGCTCTCTGTTCACATCCATTGCAGTNCTCTCGGCAACTCTATTGACCGTTTCCACGACCCTATGGTCCGTCCCGGAGGAGGTCCTCTTTTCCTCCTGGAGAGGAGAGGGGGCCTTCTACAGGGTCATTCCTTACCCCTCGATGGTGCTTCCTTTTTGCATCCTCTTTGCATGGGCGATCTGGACTGTGGGAGCGAGCCTCCTCAGGTTCTGGAAGAAAATGGGACAGGACCTGNGCTCCCTCTTGGACCCCAGATTCCACCTCAAAGCCTTGAGGGATGTCGCATCCCTCAGATATCTCGGTGGAGGAGGCCACGGATGCAACTACCCTGGAGAAAGATTCAGCCATGCGAGGAGATGGTTGCACCAGCTCGTTTTCTGGGGATCGCTTCTCTGTCTTGCATCCACTGCTATAGCGGCCTTTTACGACCACTTCTTGCAATGGAAGGCCCCCTACCCTCTTTGGAGTTTGCCAGTTTCACTGGGGATTCTGGGTGGGGCTGGAATCCTGGCGGGATCTTGTGGCCTCATGCTTCTCAAGGTGAGAATGGACCCCGTGCCATCTGACCCCAAAACCCTCGGGATGGACATCTCCCTCCTCTCAGTGCTCTCTCTAATCTGTGCGAGTGGCTTTCTCCTTCTTTGGTTGAGGGATACCGGAACGATGGGTATACTCCTCGCTGTGCACCTGGGAATTGTTGGCGGATTTTTCCTTTCCATCCCATTGGGAAAGCTAGTTCATGGACCTTACAGGTACTTGGCACTGGTGAGAAATGCGATTGAGCAAATGGGCAACGATCGCCAACATGAGCCCACATAGTGAGACTTCTCGGGAGTGAACCATGGGCAAGAACATCGTCGAGAAAATACTAGAGGCACATCTCCTCAAGGGCCGATGCGTCCCCGGCGAGGAGATAGAGATAAGGGTGGACCAGACTCTGATACATGACGCCACGGGCACCATGGCCATGCTCGAGTTCGAGGCACTCGGTCTCGAGACCATAAAGCCAAGGCCCTCGGTCGTCTATGTGGATCACAATACCCAACAAATAGGGTTCGAGAACAGTGACGACCACATCTATCTCCAGAGCGCTGCCCAGCGCTTCGGCGCCATCTACTCCAGAGCTGGGAACGGTATCTGTCACCAAGTTCACCTGGAACGTTTCGGGATCCCCGGAACCGTGCTCCTGGGTGCGGACAGCCATACCCCCACTGCTGGAGGCCTTGGCCAACTGGGAATAGGGGCTGGCGGCTTGGATGTGGCCGTTGCCATGGGAATAGGGTCTTACCGTCTCCAGTGCCCGAGGGTCTATCTCGTGAGGCTTTCGGGAAGGCTCGCCCCTTGGAGTGCGGCCAAGGACGTGGTCCTGAAGCTCCTGTCCATCCTCTCCACGAGGGGAAATGTGGGGGTGGTACTGGAATACGGGGGAGAAGGGGTGAAGAGCCTGAGCGTCCCTGAAAGGGCGACCATCGCCAATATGGGAGCGGAGATGGGGGTCACAAGTTCCATCTTCCCTTCGGACGAAAATACCCTCCGTTTCCTCAAGGCCCAGGGCAGGGAATCCCAGTGGAGGGAATTATTCGCCGATCAGGACGCGCGGTACGACAGGATAATAGAGCTGGACCTCTCGGAGATAGAGCCCATGGTGGCATTGCCTCACAGCCCTGGGAATGTGCGGAGAATCGAGGAGGTGGAAGGTCTGGAGGTGGATCAGGTTTGCATAGGCTCGTGCACCAATTCCTCTTACAAGGATCTGATGACAGCCGCCGCGATCCTCAAGGGCAGGACAGTCCACCCGAGGGTCAGTCTCGCAGTCGCACCTGGATCCCGCCAAGTGTTGCTGATGCTGGCGGAAAATGGGGCCCTCTCGGACCTGGTCAGGGCAGGGGCAAGAATAAAGGAATGTGCCTGCACATTTTGTATAGGGAATGAGTTATCGCCAAAAAGCGGCGGTGTCTCGGTGCGAACTTCCAACAGGAACTTCGAGGGAAGATCTGGGACCAAGGACGCCAAGGTCTTTCTCACGAGCGTTGAGGCAGCGGCCTCAGCAGCCATAACAGGGAAGCTGACGGATCCCAGAAGACTGGGGATCCCATATCCCCACATCCAAGAGCCAGATGCCTANCTNGTGGATGACTCCATGTTCATATTGCCAAGACCAGAAGGGGAAAGGGGNGAGCTCGTGAAGGGACCCAATATAGGCGAGCCGCCCAAGAACGAGCCCATGCCCGAGTCCCTCGGAGCTGAGGTCGTCATAAAGCTAGGCGACAATATCACCACGGACCACATAACCCCAGCTGGCCAGAGGCTCAAATACAGGTCCAATATAGCCAAGTACTCGGAGTTCGTGTTCGAGAATGTGGATGCNACCTTCTCGAGGAGATGCCTCGAGAACAAAAGGAGGGGATTGCACAACTTGATAGTCGCTGGATTCTCTTACGGACAGGGCTCAAGCAGGGAGCATGCGGCCATATGCCCCATGTATCTAGGTGTCAAGGCCGTGATAGCCAAGTCCTTCGAGAGAATTCACGCATCGAACCTAGTGAACTTCGGAATAGTTCCCTTGATCTTCGAGGACCAGGGGGCCTACGACAAGATCACAACAGGCCAGAAACTCCTGTGCAGGGATTTCAGAGAAAGCATAGAGGCCGGTAAAACAGTGGTGCTGGAAGACCCAGGGACAGGTTTTGTCTTGAAGTGCACCTATGAACTTTCGGAGACCCAAAGGGAGATATTGCTCGAAGGAGGTCTTCTCAACTGGATAANNAGAAGAAAGGCCTGATGGCAAAAGAAAAGGACGTTTTTCGGTCTTGGGCTGAGCGAAGGAGGCCATGAGAGAGAAAGGGAGTCGTGATCCATGGAAAAGGTGAAGGTGAAATCGCCCCTCGTCGAGATGGACGGGGACGAGATGGCGAGAGTAGTGTGGCGCCTCGTCAAGGAAAGACTCATCCTGCCTTTCGTGGAGATGGAGACAAAATATTTCGACCTGGGAATCATGAACAGGGATGCAACCGAAGATGGGGTGACACTGGAAGCAGCGAGGGCGATCGGGCTTTATGGAGTGGGGGTCAAGTGCGCCACCATAACCCCCGACTCCGAGAGGATGAGGGAATATGGCCTCAAGAAGCAGTGGCCATCTCCCAATGCCACCATAAGGTCAGCTCTGGATGGGACGGTCTTCAGNAAACCGGTCCTGGTCTCCAACNTCTCCCCAATAGTGAGAAGCTGGAAGAAACCCATCATCATAGGAAGACACGCCTACGGAGACATTTACAAGGCAGTGGAGCTCGTGGTAGAGGAACCAGGAAAGGTGGAGATCGTGTACACAGAACATGGCGGGGAGACTGTTAGGCTTCTCGTCCATGATTTCCGAGGACCAGGGGTCACCATGGCGATCCACAACCTGGAGGCGTCCATCAGGTCCTTTGCCAGGTCCTGCGTGAGGTACGCACTGGATGAGGGAGTAGACCTCTGGTTCTCCATGAAGGACACCATAAGCAAGAAATACCACGCCTATTTCAGGGAGATTTTCGAGGAAGAAGTGGAGGCGAGAAAGGGGGAGTTTGCTAAGAGGGGAATCTCTTACAGGTACCTCCTCATAGACGATGCTGCCTCCCAAATTCTCAGGCAAGAGGGAAACATTCTCTGGGCATTGAGCAACTACGATGGGGATGTGTTCTCGGATCTTGTGGCCTCTGGCTTCGGAAGCCTCGGGATGATGACCTCTGTGCTAGTATCGCCTGACGGGAAGTATGAATACGAAGCCGCCCACGGGACGGTTCGCCGCCACTATTACGAGCACCTGAAGGGCAATCCCACGAGCACCAACCCAGTGGCCTCCATATTCGCATGGACAGGTGCACTCAAGAAGAGGGGGGAACTGGATGGAACCCCAGAGGTTGTAGCGTTCGGAGAGAGGTTGGAGAGAGCGGTCGTCGAGACCATAGAAGGGGGAATAGCGACCAAGGACTTGATCCCCCTCATGAATCCGAAACCTGAGCGTTTCAGCACGACCGAGGAATTCATAGAGGCAGTNGCGAGAAGGCTCGGATCCTCGTCCCATGGATGAGAAAGTGCTCGCAACCCAGATGGATCGATTCCACGGGCTTCGAGCCAAAGGGAAAGGAGGGAAAGGAAATGAGAAGGAAGGTGACTCTCGGAATGATCTTCGTCCTGGGATTGGCGCCTCTGGCATTCGCGGATTTTCCAGAAAGGGCCATAGAGATAGTGGTTCCTTTCGGTGCAGGAGGGGGGAGCGACACGGCAGCAAGGGCCCTTGTGGAGGGGCTCAAGCCACAGCTCAAACACGGGGTCGTGGTCACGAACATGCCAGGAGGGGGTGCCACCAAAGGGATGCTTCACGTGGCTCAGCAGCCAGCAGACGGCTACACGGTCCTCGCTGTGACGACCTCCCACCTCATAGATGCTGTCAAGCCCAAGACAAGGGCGAACATCTTGACCGATTTCGATCCCCTTTGCAGAATCCAACTGGATACTTCGTCTGTGACCGTATCTGGGACCTCTCAGTTCAAGACATTGAGCGACCTCATAGAGTTCGGCAGGAAGAATCCCAAGGCCCTCAAGTTCGCGGGAACCTCCCCAGGTGGGTGGTCGGAGATACAGACCGTCGCGTTCTTCAAGAAGGTGGGTGTGGATGTCACCTTCGTCCCCTTCGACTCGGGTGCGGAGATAAAGGCNGCNATAATCGGTGGGCACATAACAGGCGCGGTGGAGGAGCTGGCTGAGACCTTGCCCCTCATCCAAGCGGGGAAACTGAAATCCCTCTGCGTCATAATGGAGAAGAGGCATCCAGCGCTTCCCGATGTCCCTTGCTCCCAGGAACTGGGCATCGACTATACCCATGGTCTCATGAGGGCGTGGGCAGTGAAGAAGGGCACGCCTCAGGAAAGACAGAAGTTCCTCCTGGAGCTCATCCGCAAGGGGATGGAACACCCCACCTATCAGAAGTTCGTAAAGGAAAACCATCTCGATGTGAGGCCTGGATTTCTGGGACCGGAGGAGACCCGCAAGGACTGGGAGGAGCAGGTGGAGTTCTTCAGGACCGTGCTCAGGGAGCTGGGCTATGTGAACTGATCTCCCCTCCGTGTATGGAGCTCAGGAATTGCCCTGGAGCCGATCCATGGGCTTCGAGAGACGAGGGAGGGCCTTCGGGGGAAATGGATCAAAAAAGGGAAGTGGGACTCGGGGAGGGAAGGGGAAGAGAGGAGAGGACCTTTTCGAGGTGGAAGAGAGGGGAGGTCATTTTCTTCGGCCTCTCCTCGGCCTTCTTCCTCTTCATGAGCTTCGAGGCCCTGGGGCAACTAGGGCACGGAAGGCCAGGTGAGATGGGAAGCGGAGTTTGGCCTCTCATAGCCCTTTCGGCATGCTTGGGTCTCAGCGGCCTGCAGGTCTACTTGAGTTGGAAATCCTCGGCCAAGGCGCTCTCTCCCCCCGAGGAGGTCTTGGAAAGCAAGCCCCGGAGAAAGGAGCTTGTGCTGGCTGTAGTGGTCTTTGCCCTTTACCTTCTTGCCATACCATGGCTCGGCTTTTTCCTTTCGACCTTTCTCTTTGTCCCGGCAGTTTCATGGGCCTTGGGAGAGAGGCGCACCCGGGTGCTGGTCCTGGGGGCCATTGCGGTCACAGGGGCGATCCTGGGACTTTTCGGTTGGTTCATCTCCATACCGTTTCCCAAGGGGGTCGGGATATTCGCATCCCTGAGTAGGCTTCTCCATTGATGGAGGACAGATAGATGACTGTCCACTACCTCAATGCCCTGGCCACCATCTTGGCTCCCGAGAACCTCATCGCCATGGTTCTGGGGAGCCTGTGGGGGCTTCTAGCGGGCGCTCTTCCAGGGATAAGCACCTCGATGGGTGTTGTGCTTCTTCTCTCCTTCACTTACACAATGCCACCCATTACGGCCTTCGTGCTCCTTGTGGGTGCTTATCTTGGCGGCATAACGGGTGGATCCATAACCTCCATTCTCTTTGGGATACCGGGCGAGCCCTCATCTGTCCCCACGGTCATAGAGGGGCATTCCCTGGCAAAGCAGGGAAAGGCCAGCTATGCCATGTGGGTCTATCTCCTGTGCTCCATCTTCGGGGGCCTCTTCAGCACCTTGGTGATGATATTGGCAACCCCGCTCATAGCTGATTTCGCCTTGAGGTTCGGACCAGCGGAGTACTTCGCCCTCACTGTCTTGGGACTCAGTGTGGTATCTGGACTGTCCGGAGGCTCCCTGGTCAAGGGATTCCTCTCCTGTTTCTTCGGCCTTTTTCTAGCCACAGTGGGAACCGACGGGATAACGGGCGAGGAGAGGTTCACCTTCGGCACCGTGACCTTGTTGGGGGGATTCAATTTCGTGGTCGTGATGGTCGGGCTCCTGGCAGTATCCGAGATCTTCTTGGAGGCGGAGGAACCGTTCCAGGAGTACAAGGGAGCCGTGGAATACAAGGGCCTCCTCGGCGAACTCCCTCCATTTTCCCTCTTCAAGAGATATTGGATCACCATGATTCGGTCCCCCATCATAGGGACCATAGTGGGAGCTCTCCCAGGGGCAGGGGCAACCATCGCTTCGTTTCTGGCCTACGGAGAGGCAGCCCGCACAGCCAGACACGAACCGGAAAAATTCGGCCGAGGGGCAGTGGAAGGTTTGATGGCGGCTGAATGCGCCAATAACGCATCCACAGGCGGCTCCATGACCATCCTTCTCTCCCTCGGCATCCCGGGCAGCAATACTACCGCGATGCTGCTCGCCGCCTTCATGATCCACGGGATGCAGCCTGGACCTCTCCTTCTGTCCACACGACCGGATATCCTCTACGGAATCTTCGTGGCCATGATCCTCACCAATCTCTTGCTCCTGGTCCTCGTGGGGATGAGCATAAGACTCTTCCTCCAGCTCAACAAACTCCCCTATTCCATCTTCTCTGCCACGATTCTCATCCTCTGTGTCGTCGGAGCGTACGGTCTCAACAATAGCATGGACGATGTCCTCCTCATGTTCGCCTTCTCCATAATCGGCTACTTCATGAGAAAGTTCCAAGTGCCCGTTGCCCCTTGCATACTGGGTCTCGTCTTGGGAGACCTGGCAGAGCTTTCCTTGAGGAGGGCCCTTTTGCTTTCGGGAGGAAGTATCCTGGGATTGGTAAGTAGCCCCATAAGTGCCATCCTATTGGCAGGGGCAACAATTTCCGTGGTCTACCCTCTCTTCAAGAAGCCCAAGGGGATCAGGGGTGTTTGAGACCTCGGGCCGTCTCGCTCCCCAGGATCTTTGCCCAGGAGGCCGTGGCCCCTCAAGGCTCGATGGCGAACGGAGAGTCCGTCGTATCCGACCCCAGGGACTCCCCTTTCTCGCTCAGAAGAACCACCTTCAACCAGCAGTCATCCCACACTCGATCCACATCTGGGATCCTCCAGATATAGGATCCTGGGTTCCCCTCGAGGGTGACAATGGGCTTCCAGGGCCTGCTCGATCTCATCTTGTAGAGCAACTTCACCTTGCTCACTGGCTCCTTGGTTCCGTGGGTGAGCCAAGCCAAAGGGACAGCCTCCCCGGCCCTCAACTTCTCCCCTCCCTTCAGGGTCGTGAGCTCCACTACGGATATGGTGAAAAAGCCGTCNGTCCTCTGGGATCCGATCTTTTTCCCCGATGAGTCGTACCCTATGAGCTTGAGGAGGCAGCGGGATTTGTTCCCAGAGGGTGTGGGGACGAGCCACTTGAGGCTCCTTCCCGTTGCCGACTTGGTTATGACCTTCCAACTGGCCCCTCCATTCAAGGAGTAAAGAAGCTTGAACCTGACTGCCCTCTGAGGGGCAGCCCACCTCACGAGAAACTCCTCCCCGGAGAAGAGCTTGTCTCCTGCCTGGGGGGAGAGGAACCTCATTCCAGCCTCGGGATCTATCACGTTCACTGCGTGGGATGCACTGCCTATGCAGCCATCAGCATCCACCACCCTGAGCCTCGCATCCCCATGATATTCCCTGAGGTAGGAGAAGGTGCAGGAGCTCGATGCGCAATCCCAGAAGCCATCCCCATCCATGTCCCACGAGAAATCCACTGGAGGCCTCGCGCCGCTTACCTGAGCCACGAATTGAACTTCCTCGCCAATTACCGAAGGATTCGGCCAGAAGGTGAAATCCACCTGATCCAGGAGGCATCCATCAGCACCATCGATGGCCATGGGAGCGGTGTCCAGGGGATCCAAGTGATCCTTGAGCCTGTTTTCTGGAGCTCCTCCCCCCTCCCANGAAGCCCAGAACCTTCCAAAGTAATCGGAACCTTTGGGATTTTCGCACGAGGCGCTCCCTCCCCACAGCTGCCCCACGAGCCTGTGGTCCTGGTTCCACAGACCGCATCCAGAAGAGCCTGGCTCGGTCGTCCCCTTGTCCCATGCGCCTACCTTGAGGAAAAGCTCCGGCCTCCCAACGGAAAGTCGATCCTCCGGTCCAGCGACTGTGAGGGGATCGAGCTCGAAACTTATCTTCTTCTCCCCTCCTTGGGGATGGTGTATTGCCACAGCCATCTCGGGGAGGCTTTCCCCCCTGTACCATCCACTCCAATGGGGAAAAGAGGTGGATTGAGGCCTCCTNGCGAGCTCCACCAGAGAAAAATCCGACCCATTGGAGCTNGACCAAGCTGCCCTGAAGAAGCTCCCCGATGTGAACTGGTCCTTCCTTCCATCGCTCGGCCCATTGCAGGTGGACTTCTGGTAGTTCCAGTAAACGACGACGCTCTGGGCATTGGATGGGGTTATTCCGCAATGGTTGGCGGTCAAGAGAAGTGGGGTGAAGTCCTGGGAAGTGTTGTTCAAGAGGGTGCCTGTGCAGAGGATGCTCCCGCCGATTGTGACGAGGCCCACAGACCTCGCCTCCCTCTCCCATGGCTCGGCCTCGGGGCANCTCACNTCCACATTGCACGGCCCGGCTTGGGGGAGTTTGGGATAGACCTCTTTCCCCTCATCCCGAGGAGTCGATATCTCCCTGAAACCGTAACCCACTGCAGTCAGCTCCAACTCGAGATCCCTGGTTTGCTCATCTTGGAGGACGAGCCTCAAGAGGGCCTCATCTCCCCTCAAAATNGGGGTCCACATCTGGCCGTGAGTGGAGTTTTCCATGTCCGTGAAGGTCCAAAGGGGGGCCATCTCGCCTGGTCTCCNGACCTCCAACCGAGCTCCTTGGGGCAGCCTGTATTTGCCGAAGCCGAGGCTCAAGGATAGTGCACCTGGAGCTCTTATCACGAGCTCCCAGACCTTCTCCCCTCTCTCATCCTCCGACCANTTTCCCGAGTTCCATGGGGTGATGGAGACGTAGTGGGGTATAGCGAAAACCAAGGGTTCACCGGCTCTGGGCCTCCTCAAATCCTTGAGGACAAGGGGATCCATGGGACCTATCTGGAGCACATCCAAGGCGATCGCCTTCGCCCAGAGCGAAACCCCTGCCAGGGCCATGAGAGCAGAGAGGACGATCCAACCCCTTCTTGCCATTCCCCTCACTTTCCCTCCCTTTCCTCGAGCCATTCCCACATCTTCCTCAAGTTTTTTGTGANATCCCATCTTCCATGGGCGAAGACCCCGTAATCCGCACCAGCCATGGCTGAGGCGAAACGGGTGGAGTTGGAGAAGAAAAGCCACTGCTCGACCCACATTCTCTCTATGCCCTCGTCGAAAGGATTCTCCCTTTTGGCCAAGCCTTTTTCCCAGGCCCTGAGGACGAGCCTGGTTGCCTCCAGAGTGGATGCATTGGTATCNGAGATGGTCTTCTTGAGCTTCTCGAAGTGCCCTTGGACCCAGGGACTACTGTGGCAGGAAGAGCAGACCCCTTCCATTGCGGAAAGCCTCTTCTCTAATTCCTCNGGGCCAATGACCGCGGTCTCCACTGGTTCTCCTGTGAGTTCAGTGGGGAGGGCAAGGCCAGCACTGTTCCTGAATCCCGTGGTATCCGGGCTTCTTGGATGGGGATGGGAATAAATGAGACCGAAAAGTCTCCATGGGAGCCTGTCTGCCATGGCATGGGACCTGGGGGTCAATGGATTTCCATCAGGATCCACAATCAAGCTCACATGGCATGTGGCACAGGTAGGGGCCTGGAAATCCTTTCCCACACGCCAGGGCACTTCATCCCATTTCCAGGAGTTCCCANTGGAATTGTAGAGGTTTCCATGCTTGCTCACCTGATAAACAGCATAGGCTGGNACATCCGGCCCCTTGTGGCACTGGGAGCAGGTCTCGGGCTTTCTCGCCACCTCTATGGAAAAGGCATGTCTCGTGTGGCATGCAGCACAAGAACCCCTCGTGCCATCGGGATTTATCCTTCCAACTCCCTGATTGGGCCATCCTCTTAGGGCCGGAAACTCCATGGATCCGATGGAGGTCTCCCTCGTCATCCTGGGTCCAACCTGCACCTTGGTCCCATGGCAGGCAAGGCAGGAGTCGCTCTGGGTGAGCTCCTCTGGCTCCCTCTGGAGCAGGGCCCCATCCTTCACCGCTTGAGGACCATTTATGGAATTGGCGAGGGCCGCATAGAGGGGATTGCCCATCAGGTTCCCGTGGGCGCGGGACATGAGATTCTGTTCGAATTGCGAGGCCTCAACGGGGTGGCATACGGAACAATCCCTCGGAGATACCAAGGTGTGGACCTTGAAACCATTGTGCTCGAAGGTGTCTGGATGGGACTCGGGGTTCAACGTGTGGCATTCGGCGCATCCCACGACCACATGGGCAAGCTCTTCTGGGATGGAATTGGCAGAGAAACGTCTTTCCAGCTCTCCCTTTCCCATTGCCTCTGAGGGCCTCGTCCTGGAATGCTTGCTCTTGAGCCAATCACCGTGGATCCCGGGAAGCACGGACACATGACAGGAAAGACAAGTTTGGGTGGCCTCGCTCAGCTCTTGGGCCCGAGCCCATCCCGAGGCCAGAAGTAAGGCCCCCAAGAATATCGAGCTCCTTCTCATCATCACCTCCCCAAGGCCCAGCTCACGAGTAGTGCTCCAGTATGCTCCTGAGGGTCCCTTTGTCCACCTCTCGACCTATCAAGGAGCCTTCTTTCAACATGGGGAAATGCTCCTCGAAAGAGGGCCTGTTGTTCCTGTAGATGATGCCTATGGGGATCTCCTCTCCCCATTTCAGGGAAATGGCCATGGCTCGTTGCCAGTCAGAGGGGTCGTGATCGTGGGGAAGGGGTTTGCATCTCTGCCTGTACCACTCGTACGTGTTCACGCGGTTGAAAGAGACGCAGGGCTGGAGAATGTCTATGAGGGAGAAGCCCTTGTGCTTGATCCCTGCCTGGATCATCTCCACTAGGTGTTCCACCATCCCCGCAAAAGCTCGAGCNACGAAACCAGCCTGGAGCGCCACGGCCACTGCCAAGGGATTGAAAGGAATGGAGTAGACCCCATCGGGCTGAGCCTTTGTCACGAAGCCCTTCTCGGATGTGGGACTCGCCTGCCCCTTTGTGAGCCCGTATACCTGATTGTCGTGGACCAGGACGGTCAGGTCCACGTTCCTCCTTATGGCGGCCAGGAAGTGGTTCCCTCCCTCCCCGTACATGCACCCATCGCCGCTTTCCACTATCACCACCAAGGCGGGGTTGGCCAGTTTGGCCCCTGTTGCCACAGGAAGGGATCTGCCGTGGAGGCCGTTGAAGACGTTGGCATTGAGATAGTGGGGAGCCTTGGCTGCTTGGCCGATGCCCGATACGAATAGCACTTGGTGAGGCTCGAGATCGAGACCCACCAGGGCCTCCTTCACTGCCCTCAGGATGGGGAAATTGCCACATCCAGGACACCAGGATGTCTTGTAGTCGCCGTACTGTTCCATTGTCGCCATGGAAGTCCCTCCTTCTCGGTCCTCTGAGCCATCTTCTGGCTCTAACCCCACTCCCCTCTCAATCTCCCGACCATACCCTTCTCAGGATGTACTGAGGCGTTATGGGAAGGCCGTCGTACCTCGAGACCCTTTCTTCGAAGGAAAACCCCGTCTCCCTTCTTATGAGCCTGGCTAGCTGGCCTGTGGCGTTTCCCTCGACGCACACAGCCCTCTTGGCCCCCCTTAGCTTCTCCAGGAATTGTTCCTCGCGCAAAGGCCAGACCTGAGAGAAATGGAGACTCGAGGCCTTGATTCCCTTGGCCTGGAGAAGCAGACTCGCCTCCATGATCGCCCCCTTGGTGGATCCCCATCCCACAAGGAGCACATCCGGATCCCTGGGACCTTCGTATTCTGGCGGAACCACCTGGGCCTTGATGATCTCCATTTTCCTCAGCCTCTTTTCCACCATCTTTGGCCTCAACTCGAGGTCCTCGGTTATGTGGCCCTTTTCCGTATGCTCGTGGCTGTCTGCCACGACCAACTCCTTGGAAATTCCNGGAAGCAGTCTGGGGGAAACCCCACTTTCGGTTATCCTGTAGCGGAGATAGGGAGATTCCACGGAGAGGGGGTCTTCTCCTGGCCTCACTTGGGGGAGATCCTCCACTGGAAATGGGATCACGTCCCTGTAGGAGTCAGCGAGGAAATGGTCAGTGAGGACGAAGACCGGGCCCTGTGAAGCCTCTGCCACCTCGAGAGCTTTTCTGGTGAGATGAAAGCATTCCTCTATGGACCCAGGTGCGTATATTGCCCTCGGAAACTCTCCGTGTCCCGCATGGAGCACGAATTCCAGATCCGCCTGTTCTGTTCTGGTGGCGAGTCCAGTGGCTGGCCCTGGCCTCTGACCCACTACTATGACCACAGGGGTCTCGCTCACCGCTGCGAGACTCACCGCCTCGACCATCAAGGCGAAGCCTCCCCCGGATGTGGGGACGATGCTGGGAAGGCCTCCATAGGAGGCGCCAATGGCCATGTTTATGGCAGCGATCTCGTCCTCTGCCTGTTCCACTATTATTCCCATTTCCTTGGCCCACTGGATCAATGTCATGGCAATGGAGGTAGATGGACTCATGGGATAGAAGGCACAGAACCTGACACCCGCTGACATGGCCCCTAGGGCAACAGCCTCGTGCCCATTGAGAACTATTCTCCTGGGAAGGCCTTCTTTCTTGGGAGGGGGATCGATCCTCTTGCCATTCTCTTTGACCCACTCGTACGCCCCTTCCAGGGCCCTTCTTCCAGCCTCTGCCTTTCCGGCCCCCATCACGGAATCCAGGGCTCCAGCCAATGTGTCCAAGGGTAGACCCAACATCGCTCCCCCTACTGCCATGGCAACTGTGTTTATGAAACCGTCCTGGGCGAGCTTCTTGTAAGGCACCCTCACTAGATTCATTCCAGGAGGGGAGCTCCACTCCTCATCAGCTATGGCCAGGGCATCCTGGGCAAGCTCCTTTTCATGGATGTAGAGGGTCTCTTGGTTCAAGGCCAAGAGGAGATCCACGGTCTCCCTCGGGGCAAGGACGTTCTCCGGTCCGAANCGTATGGCGAAGACATTGTGCCCACCCCTGACCCTGGATTCGTATGTCTGCATCACGTGAACCCTGTATCCCCACCTCACCAGGGCCCTAGTGAATGCCTCTCCCATGGTCTGAAGGCCTTGGCCCGCTTCACCCCCTATGAGGATATTCAAGCTCGGGTATTCCATCTCTCCTCCTCTCGTACCAGAATCTTTCGGCCTGTCTCCATATCCCCGGTCTGGTGAGAACGAAGTCGTACTTCACTGGATCCTCCGGGCATATTCCCCTGAATCCCTCTGTGATCTCCATTGCTGTGAGTATATCGGCCTGCTTTCTTCTCGTAAAACCCAGAATCATCCCCACCCTGTGCATGTGCACATCCAGGGGCACGAGGAGCTTGGATGGGCTAACCTTCCTCCATCCTCCTGGGTCCACCTCGTCCTCTCTCACCATCCACCTGAGGAAAAGGTACAGCCTCTTGCAGCCACTTCCCATCCAAGGTGAGGCCAAAATCCTCGATGCAGCTCCCCCTGACAGTAGATCGAGCTCCTTCAAAAGGCCGCAGAGGGCAGGATGAACCGTTCTGTCCCTGGGATGGAGCAAGAAGGTGAGCGCCCCTTCCAGAGATCCCCATTTCCCGAGGAGGGAGCGCAATCCCACGAGGAATTCCGCCAATTCCTCTCCCCTGGTGAACCTGTGGACGAATCCTCGAAGGGACCGGAGGATCTCCTCCCTTTTCGCCTCCATGAGGAACTCNAGNGGCCTGGGCCCGAGGATACGGAGCACNTTCTGGATGCTGCTCAGGATCTGGGTCACCCTCCCGTATGCGAGGGAGGCCGCCACGATCCCCACGACCTCCCTGTCCCCTGGATCCTGATAATCGTACAGGAACTCCAGAGGATCCGGGTGGACGAAGTCCCTNTGGTTGAACTTCTCGTAGAAGCCCTCGAGAAAGGACCTCAAGTCCTCTCTCCCTTTCCCCTCGGGCCTTTCTATGGATCCGTCGCAGATCCTCTGGGAAGGACACCTCTTCATCTCTCAGCTGAGCCTTCTCGCTCCCTGGGCCAACTCCTCCAGGCCGGCCATCTCCATTATCCTTATGCCTCGGGTTCCTTCCAGCTCTATGAGGCCTTCCCTCTCCATCCTGGCCAGGATCCTCGAGAGGGTCTCGGGAATAGTCCCCAGGAGACTGGCTAGCTGAGCCTTGGAGATGCTCAGACGGATGAGTTGCGGGGTTCTCTGCCCCGAGTCGGAATGCTCTAGCAAATACGAGGCGAGCCTGCTAGGAACCTCTTTCAGGGAAAGGTCCTCTATGAGGGCCGTGAATTTCCTGAGCCTCTTTGCCAGGACAGCCAGCATCCTGAGGGCAATGGAAGGATCCCTCCTTATGAGCTCCATGAAGGGCTCCTTGGGGAAAAAGAGGACTTTGGTCTCCTCCATGGCCTGGGCACTGGCTGGAAAACTCTCCCCAGAAAATACCGCTACTTCACCCACTGGCTCCCCTTGTCCCATTATGTGGAGGGTCTGTTCCTTTCCCTCAGAGGAGAGTTTGAACACCTTGATCCTCCCTTGGGTGACAACGAAAAAACCCCTGGCCTCGTCCCCCTCCGAAAAGAGGACTTGGCCCCTTCTGAAGGTTTGCTCCACAGCTATCTGAGCTATCTGCTCCAGAATCTCCCTTGGAAGACCTCGAAAAAGGGAACTCACTGCGAGCTTCGAAATTGTCTCCCTCATCTCTCCTTGATCCAAGTCAATGATATGGCGATCTCCGTGTGGGAAATTCACTATAGCATCGGCTCTCTAGGAGGTAAACCCATGGAATGGACACAAGAAGCCATGAAGGCCATCTCCCGGGTCCCTTTCTTCGTGAGAAAGAGGGTGAAGAGAAGGGTAGAGGAGGAGGCTTCCAGGGAGGGATCCTCCGTGGTGACACTGGACCATGTCCGAGCCTGTCAGAGGAGGTTCCTGGAGAGGATGGAAGATGAGGTGAAGGGCTTCCGCATAGAGACATGCTTCGGCCCATCGGGATGCCCCAACAGGGTTTTGGAATCCGACGACCTCGTCCGCGGACTCGAGGGATTGCTGAATGAGAAGGATCTCAGGTCTTTTCTCCTGGAAAAGGTGGGACCGAACCTCAAGCTCCACCACGAGTTCAGGATCTCCCTTTCCGACTGTCCCAATGCCTGCTCGAGACCCCAGATAGCGGATATCGGGCTCATAGGGTGCAGGAGGCCCAAAGTCGGGAGCAAACCCTGCGACGGGTGCCAAATGTGTGTCCTCCAGTGCGAGGAGAATGCCATCAGGGTGGAGGGACAACTACCAGTCGTGGAAGAGAGAAAGTGCTTGGGATGCGGAAAATGCATTGATATTTGTCCAACGGGAGCCCTGGAAGAGGCGAAGAGAGGTTACAGGGTCCTTGTGGGAGGGAAGCTCGGGAGGCACCCCAAGCTCGCAACGGAGCTCCCTGGGGTCCATGCCAAGGAGCAGGTCCTCGACATGGTGGATAGGATAGTCCAGTTCTACTTGAAAAACTCGACAAAGGGAGAGAGACTCGGGGAAATAGTGGAGCGTAAAGGAGAAAGCGCCTTTTTCGAGGAGCTAGGGCCCTAGGGGTTATCTCTTCCCGAGGACTGAGGAGGAGGGTCCATGGATCGGTATATGAAGGCCTTCGTGATAATGTCCATGGTTTATCTTCTCGTTGGATCGGCTTTGGGCGTCATCTTGGCCATAGAGCCCCCATCTCCCCAACTCAGATTTGGGCATGTCCACTTCAATCTCCTGGGGTTCATGGCGATGATGATATTCGGGGTGGGCTACTTCATATTGCCCAGATTCAGTGGCAGGGTCCTGAGATGGCCCAAGCTCGTTGGCGTTCACTTCTGGAGCTCCAATCTGAGCCTCCTGGGGATGGTCCTCCTATATGGAATCTGGACGCCCGGGTGGCTCGCCTCCATTTGCATACAGACTCTCTCTGGAGCGTTATTTTTGGCCAATGTGGGTCTTTCGGTCCTGTGGCCCGAGGAGAGAGAGGTCCCCTCCACTCGTGCGCCGGAGCGAGTCCTTCTCGGTCCCACTACCAAGGTAGCGGAGATCCTGGAGAAATATCCACAGGTAAGGCAAGTCCTCGTGGACCAGGGGGTGAAGGCCCTTTCGGATCCAGGGCACGTGGAGCATGTGAAGAAACTCGGTGTGACTTTCGCCATGATGGCAAGAAGGCACGGGCTAGATGAGGCCAAGCTCTTGGAGACCGTGGCCTCGTCCATCGGAGCCGAGGTGGAATTGGCTCCAGCTGGTCCAGGGAGAATCGAGGGCCCCATAGGGAAGGACAGTGTGATAGGCGATGTGATAAAGGCCTATCCCCACACAGAGGCAGTGTTCAGGAAGTTCTATGGGGAAGGGTGTTTTTCATGCCCTGGTCAGGCATTCGAGACCATAGCCCAGAGTGCCCTCATGCACAATGTAGACTTGGGTGAGATCCTCTCGGAGTTGAACAAGGCAGCCAAGTCGAGCTGAGGGGGGACTTCCTCCCCGGGGCTTGGGCACCGTGTCCTTTTTCCACTGGGTGAGGGAGAGGCCCGCTCGGGATTCTCGAGGAGAAAGGAGGTGAGGACCATGGCAGAGAAGGAAAAGTGCTTCATGTGTGGATCCACAGAGGAAGAGGTCGTTCTCATATATGCGAGAAAAGGGGGGAGCTTCTTCTGGGTTTGCGTGAGGTGCCTTCCCATTCTCATTCACGGATGAGAAAGGGACGCTCTGGAAGATCCCCTTCCACGGATGGGCGAGACGAACCATGGAAAGAGGGGGGTTTTGATACAGGTCAAGGAATCGAGCTCTGGGGAGATTTAATCTTGTTGCCATGGAGGATGCCCGCTCTTTAGGGGAAGCTCCAATAGATACCATTGGGAGGTTGAGAAAATGAGAGTTGCACAAGAGGTGGAAAGGTTCGACATGTTCTGTTACCAGTGCGAGCAGACAGCCAAGGGAGAGGCTTGCACCAGAATGGGTGTATGTGGGAAGGACCCAGATGTGGCGGCTCTTCAGGATCTCCTGGTTTATGCCCTAGAGGGATTGTCCCAAGTTGCTCAGGAGGCAACAAAAAGCGGGGGAGTCGATCCTGAGGTGAACCACTTCACTGTGGAGGCCCTTTTTGCCACCTTGACCAATGTGAATTTCGACCCAGCGAGGCTCCGAGAGTTCATTGGGAGATGCGTATCTCTCAGGGATTCCATTGTCAAGAAGCTCGAGGCTCAGGGGAAAAGACTTGAGCTTTCTGGGCCTGCCAAACTCGAGGTCCCATCGAGTCTGCCCGATCTCGTGAAGCAGGGAAGGGAGCTAGCCTTGTTCCAGGAGGAGGAAGAGGACCCCGACATTCGCTCCTTGAAGCACGCCACCCTGTTCGGGATAAAGGGGGTTGCCGCTTACGCGGATCACGCGAGGATCCTGGGTCAAGAGGACGAGAGGGTCTACGAGTTCATCCACGAGACCCTCGCCCAACTTCCTCGCAGGGATCTGGACATGGACTATTGGTTGAAGAGGGTCCTCGCATGTGGCGAGGTTAACTTGAGGGCAATGGAACTTCTGGACAGGGCCAATACTTCTGCCTATGGGGATCCCGTTCCCACGAAGGTGCCCTTGGGCTCCAAGAAAGGCAAGGCGATCCTAGTCTCGGGCCACGATCTCAAGGACCTGGAAGAGATCCTCAAGCAGAGCGAGGGGAAGGGGATCTTCGTCTACACCCATGGAGAGATGCTCCCCGCTCATGGATATCCTGGACTCAAGAAGTATTCCCACTTTTACGGCCACTATGGGACTGCTTGGCAGAACCAGCAAAGGGAGTTCGAGGCCTTTCCAGGTGCCATAGTGATGACCACCAATTGTCTCCAGAAGCCGAGGGAATCTTACAAGGCCAACATCTTCACGAGTGGGGTTGTGGGCTGGCCTGGTGTGACCCACATAAGAGACAGGAACTTCGAGCCCGTTATCAGCAGGGCCCTCGAGCTGCCTGGCTTCAAAGAAGATACAGATAAAGGCCACGTGATGGTGGGCTTCGCGAGGGCTGCTCTGATGGCTGTGGCGGACAAGGTGGTGGAGGCGGTGAAAAAAGGCGCCATAAGACATTTCTTCCTCGTGGGCGGGTGCGATGGGGCAAAGCCAGGAAGGAGCTACTACTCGGAGTTCGTGGAGAAGGTCCCCGAGGACTGCGTGATTCTCACTTTGGCTTGCGGCAAATTCAGGTTCTTCGACAAGAAGCTCGGAGAGATAGACGGGATACCCAGGCTCCTGGATGTGGGGCAGTGCAACGACGCTTATTCCGCTATCCAGATAGCACTTGCCCTTTCCAAGGCCTTCGGAGTCGGAGTCAACGAGCTTCCCCTGAGCTTGATCCTCTCCTGGTACGAACAGAAGGCAGTAGCCATCTTGTTCACCCTTCTCCATCTGGGGATCAAGAACATCAGACTGGGGCCTAGCCTTCCGGCCTTTCTGAGCCCCAAGGTAGTGGAGGTCTTGGCGAAGAACTTCGCCATAAGGCCCATTTCCACCCCGGATGAAGACCTGAGGGCAATTCTGGGGTAACCTGATGATGGGGGGCCCTCGAGGGCCCCTCCGAGAAAGGAGATGAGAGCCATGAGGTGCCCAGGTCAGGACAGTCGTTACTGGAAGCCTGGGGCGGTATTCGAGGTGGAGTGTCCCAATTGCGGCTCAGCCATAGAGTTCTTCAAGGACGAGACCAAGAGAAAGTGCCGCAAGTGTGGCCACACAATGGTCAACCCCAAGATGGACTTCGGCTGCGCGGCGTACTGCAAATTCGCAGCCCAGTGCCTCGGGGAGCTTCCACCTGAGCTTGTGGCTCAAAGGGGGGAGCTCCTGAAGGACAGGGTGGCCTTGGAGATGAAGAAGTATTTCGGAAAGGATTTCAAGAGAATAGGCCATGCGACCAAGGTTGCCAGGTACGCTGAGGAGATAGCCAAGAAGGAAGGGGCTGACCTCGCTGTGGTGGTGATCGCGGCGTATCTCCACGATATTGGCATAAGGGATGCCGAGAGGCTTCATGGCTCCTCATCCCCGAGGCTCCAGCACAAATTCGGTCCCCCTGCTGCGAGGGAGATCCTCAGAGGGCTCGGTGCCGCAGATCCCCTCGTGGATGAGGTATGCGACATAATAGGCCATCACCACTGGCCCAGGGCTGAAGAGACGAAGAATTTCAAGTGCTTATATGATGCCGATTTGATCGTGAATCTCGAAGAAGAGATGAAGCGCGGAAATGGGAGGAGCCATCACACCCTGGAGCGCATAATCGCCAAGGCCATGCTCACGGAGACGGGAAGACTCCTGGCGAAACAGGTTCTCCTGGCCCAGGGAGCCGAAACAGGTGAGAGTTGAGAGGCGGTTTCTGGGATCATCCAAATCCGTGGGCACGAGGAGAGGAAGGGATGAAGGTGAGGAGAAAGATAGTGGAGATAGACGGGGAGCTCTGCGACGGCTGCGGGCTCTGTGTGCCCGCTTGTGCCGAGGGAGCGATCGAGATCGTGGGAGGGAAGGCCACTTTGGTGGCTGAGAAGTATTGCGACGGCCTAGGTGCCTGTTTGGGGGAATGTCCCAAGGGCGCACTCAGGGTAGTGGAAAGGGAGGCTGAGGAGTTCGACGAGGAGGCGGTCGAAGAACACCTGAAAGTCCAGAAGGCATCTCACCCCTGCCCTTCCTCGACCATAGAGATTTGCCAGGTGGAGAACTCCCGGCATGCCTCCTCGGAGGCTGCGAGAACTCCATCGGCCCTCACCCACTGGCCAGTGCAGATAAGGCTTGTTCCACCCACTGCTCCTTTCCTCCAGGGAGCCCATTTGCTCGTCATGGCAGACTGCTGTCCGGTTGCCTATCCCGAAGTCCACAGGGATTTCATCCAGGGAAGGGCTGTGCTTGTGGGTTGCCCCAAGTTCGACGACATTGGCCTCTATGTGGAGCGATTCAAGGAGATTTTTCAGAGGGCGGATGTGAAGAGTGTCCTCGTGCTCACAATGGAGGTCCCTTGCTGCAACGGCCTTCCCGCATTGGTCAGAAGGGCGATGGATCTTGCGGGAAAGAAAGTGCCCCTGGAACACGTCGTGGTGAGCACCAGGGGGGATATTCTGAGAAGGGCAAGACTCGTTTCGTGAGGAGAGTCGGCAAAGAGGAGAAGTNCCATGGAGATTCTNGATCTTTTCCAAAAGGGGAGGTTCGATCCCTCTCGAATGCAGATGGAGCTCATCCACGACATGTACACGTTCAGGATCATTCTGTTCACCTTCGAGCCAGGCCAGGAGTTGCCAGTCCATCAGCACAACGCGGACTCCGAGGTCTCGATCCTGGTCCTGGAAGGGAAAGGCGAATTCATAGGAGGAACCGAGCCTGTTCCGGCAAAGGAGGGGTCGTTGCTCATCTGCAAGGTGAACGAGCCCCATGGACTGAGGGCCAAAACCAGGATGAGGGCCCTCGTGACAATTGCTCCTCCCATCTGAGGGAGAGGGCTAGCAGGGAAATCAGTTTTGGGATGGAGGTGGAAAAATGGCGAAGAGGGTGGTCATCGACGAGGATGAATGCATAGGGTGTGGAACATGCCAGGAGCTATGTCCTGATGTCTTCGAACTCGACGAGGACAGCCAGAAAGCCAGAGTGATAATGCCGGAAGGGGGGCCCGAGGATCTCATAGAGGAGGCCATCGAGTCCTGTCCTGTCTCGTGCATCCATTGGGAGGAGTGAGTTGGGCCAAGTAATTCTCGAGATAGTGCTTCCTCCAGTTATGGCCACGGCAGTTGGATGCGGAGCGTGCAGAGAGTTCATGGAAGAGGCGGGGTTGCCCACAGAGTTGGGAGGAGAAGATTACCCTGCGGAACTCAGGGAACTTTGGGGTAGGCTCTCCCAGTGGATTAGAGAGATCCAAGAATCCCATGGAGGGAGGATCAAGGTGGAGGTGATAGATGGGCTCTCACCTATGGGCTTATGGAAGCAACTCCGCCATGGCATAAGAAGACTTCCCGGGTTTGTGGTGCAAAGAAGGCATGCCATAAGTGGTTTCGAGCCCCAGAAGGTGGAAGCCCTCCTGGAGGAAATCCTGGGGGAGAGAGAAGCTTCCTGAGGAGGCTCCTCTTTTGGGGGATTGGCCCTGGGGAACGCTTGAGGGTCGACCCTCGAGGGAAGAAAAGGAATTTTTGACCAACAGGTGTCCGTGGCCCTGTGCGGCTTCCAAGGGGGTTCCATGGAAAAAGCCGGGTCGTGAAGGGGACTCCCTAGAGAGCCCAGGGACTTTGGGCACTTTGGGGCAAGCTGGAATCGAGCCTCCCAGGACTTGGCTTTAGCACCTGATGGGGCCAGGATGAAGCCGGTCTTAGGGGAGATTGAGGCCCGTAGCGGAGAAGGCGACGGGTCACTAAGCCAAAGCTCGAGCGGGAATCTTTAGGGGGACATATCGGGCGAGGGCGAGATTCGCGAGAACATCATCGAGGCGGACCTGGTGGACTGCATGGTCGCGCTACTTGACAAGCTGTTCTATTCCACCCAGATCCCCGCTTGCCTGTGGTTCCTAGCACGGGACAAGCGCAACGGACGCTTCCGGGACCTGCGTGGCCAGGTGCTCTTCATCGACGCCCGCCGCATGGGCCGGATGGTGGACCGGGTGCACCGGGAACTTACGAACGAGGACATCCGGAAGCTCGCCAACACCTACCACG
>JGI24188J35168_1000061_pt1 | contig 50304 bp, 46 predicted proteins | sample YNPBryantNP2012_FD_35168 | JGI IMG/M metagenome (IMG submission 35168) | reverse complement strand
AGTGGCAGAAAGGCTTTCGCTATATCGGAGAGGCGAGAGGGGGTCAATTTCCTCTTGGGGCCGCCTCAGCCCATGAAAACCTCAAGAATCGACTCCTTTGAGGGGCCTCAAGTAGAATCTCGGAGGTCCCAAGGAAAAACGGCTTTCAACTCTGGCGAGCCAGAGGGTCTTCGAGATGGGAGGTGAGGGGGATGAAGTCTGTGAGGATAATAGAGAGGACTCGATCGGCCTACTCCTATCCTCTTCTGATCAAGAACCTACTCTATTCCGGTGTCCTCTATTTTCCCGACCACGAGATCGTCTACCGGGACCTTCTCCGCTACACTTATAGGGATTTCGTAGGGAGGGTGAACAGGCTGGCCTCTGCCCTCACGGAATTGGGCGTTGGGCCTGGGGATACGGTGGCTGTCCTGGATTGGGATTCCCATCGGTATCTGGAGTGCTTCTTCGCCGTGCCCATGATGGGTGCTGTGCTCCACACTGTGAATGTGCGCCTCTCCCCCGAACAGATCCTCTACACCATGAATCACGCCGAGGATACCATCGTTTTGGTCAATGAGGACTTCGTGGAGATGCTCGAGGGGATCGCTTCCGAGCTCAGGACCGTGAANGCGTATGTGCTTCTCAGTGATGGCTCCAAGAAGATCAAGGGCAGGTTGCCCATAGTCGGGGAGTACGAGGATCTTCTGGCCAAGGCAAGTCCGGATTTTCAATTTGAGGACTTCTCGGAGGATGCTCAGGCAACGGTCTTCTATACCACAGGCACAACTGGAGACCCAAAGGGCGTCTACTACAGCCACAGGCAACTTGTTCTNCACACTCTGGGACAGGCCTCTTTGGGAAGCATGGCNCTACAAGCTCCATTTCACTGGGGAGACGTTTACATGCCAATCACTCCCATGTTCCATGTGCACGCATGGGGGTTCCCCTACATGGCAACGATGATAGGCGCCAAACAGGTCTATCCAGGCCGCTATGAGCCCGAAATGCTCCTCAAGCTCATAGAGAAGGAGGGGGTCACGTACTCCCACTGCGTTCCAACGATCCTCCACATGCTCCTCGAGCATCCCTTGGCATCCAAGATAGACCTGAGCAAGTGGAANGTCGTGATCGGGGGAGCAGCTTATCCGAGAGGGCTTGCCAGGAAAGCTCTCCAGATGGGGATAAATACCTGGGCAGGATACGGAATGTCCGAGACCTGTCCAGTCCTCACAACAGCCCTTCTCAAGCCCCACATGCTAGATTGGGACATGGAAAGACAACTGGAGTTCAGGATAAAGACTGGGATCCCTCTCCCCTTGGTGCACCTGAGGATAGCTGACGAGAGCGGAAACGCCTTGCCCCGGGATGGCAGAAGCTCTGGCGAGATAGTGGTGAGAGCTCCATGGCTCACCCAGGGCTATCTCAAAGATCCCCAAAGATCAGAGGAGCTTTGGAGAGGTGGATGGCTCCACACAGGCGATATAGCCTTCCAGGACGAGGAAGGATATGTGAAGATAACCGACAGGCTAAAGGACGTGATCAAAACAGGGGGCGAATGGATTTCCTCCCTGGAGCTGGAGAGTCTTATAAGCCAGCACGAGGCTGTATCCGAGGTCGCGGTGATAGGTCAGCCCCATGAGAAGTGGGGCGAGAGGCCAGTGGCCCTCGTGGTATTGAGGGAAGGGGCAAAACAAGAGGAAACGGAGAGGAGTATAAGGGAATTCCTGGGAAGATTCGTGGAGAAGGGAACGATCTCCAAGTGGTGGATTCCCGACAGAATAGTCTTCGTCGACGAGATCCCGAAGACAAGCGTCGGAAAGATAAACAAGAAGGAGATCCGCAAGAGATTCACGCAGGGAGTGTGAAGGGAAAGGAGGCGCGAATTGTCAGGAGGCCGCGAGAACTTCACTCCTTACGGAGAGAAGAACCCTAGGGTGCATCCCTCGGCCTGGGTGGACCGTTCAGCCAGGCTCNTAGGGGAGGTGGAGGTGGCGGAGGAGGCGAGTGTGTGGCCCCTTGCGGTGCTCAGGGCAGACAGCGAGGCCATAAGGGTGAAGAGAAGGGCCGCAGTGCTGGATCTAGCCCTGATCGAGGCCCCAGAAGGGCTTCCAGTGGAAATAGGGGAGGAAGCCATAGTGAGCCACGGTGCCAAGATCCACGGGGCCGTGATAGAGCCCCGTTCCCTCGTGGGAATAGGGGCGATAGTGCTCGATGGGGCAGTGGTGTCGAGGGGTTCCATCATTGGCGCTGGAGCCCTGGTGCCTCCCAGGTCCGTGATCCCTCCCGACTCCCTGGTTTTGGGTGTACCTGGAAAGGTCGTGAGGAACACGACCGAGGAGGAGAGGGCCGGAATACTGGCCCAGGTGGAGGAGCTCTTGAGAAAGAGCCGCGTTTACGCTTCCCTTGCTGTGCAAGGGGGCGATGGAAGGGAGATTCGANNANCCTCGTCCAGAAGACCTTAAGGCCANTTATGGAGGTGGATCGCCATGCCAAAGGGATACAATGGAAGGATTCTCAGAGTGGACCTCACCGAGGGGAGGATATGGGAAGAGACCCCTGATGAGAGGGTTTACAGGCTCTATATGGGAGGGTCTGCCCTCTCCCTCTACTACCTTCTCAAGGAGCTCAAGCCAGGTGTCGACCCCCTAGGCCCGGAAAATGTCTTGGTATTCATGTCGAGTGTTCTTTCCGGAGCACCCATCCCGGGAGTGCCGAGGTACACCGTCGCTGCCCGCTCGCCCCTCACGGGAGCTTTCGGTGAGGCGGAAGCAGGNGGCTTCTGGGGGCCTGAGCTGAAGCATGCTGGCTTCGATGGAATAGTGATAAAGGGACGAGCTCCAAGACCTGTTTACCTCTGGATCAAAGATGGCAAAGCCGAGCTCAGGGATGCCTCGGGCCTCACTGGAAAGGACACAGGGGAAGTCCAGAGGATCATAAGGGAGGAGCTGGGAGATGAGAGGATAAGGGTTGCCCAGTGCGGCCCTGCTGGGGAGAGGCTCGTGAGATACGCTTGCGTGCTCAATGAGCTCAAGCACGCCAATGGGAGGACAGGGATGGGAGCTGTGATGGGCTCCAAGAACCTGAGGGCCGTTGCCGTGAGGGGGACGGGCAAGCTCGAGTTCGCGGATCCCGAGAGACTCAAGGCCATAGGGAAGGAGGTCGCGGACCTAATTCCCCAGTCACCCATGGCCAGAAATTTCAAACAATACGGGACCCCGGTTTTCGTGATGCCCCTCAATGATTCGGGGATATTGCCCACGAGGAACTTCCAGGCTGGGATATTCGAGGGAGCCCAAAAGATATCAGCCGAGGCAATGAATCAGACCATACTTCACTCGACAAAAGGCTGCTACGGATGCCCCATCCATTGCAAGAGGGTTGTGAAGGTCGAGGGAAAGTACGCAACTGATCCTGAATTTGGAGGTCCCGAGTACGAGACCCTCGCCTCCTTGGGATCCCTGTGCGGAGTGGACAATCTCGAGGCCATAGCCCATGGGAACGAGCTTTGCAATCGCTATGGCCTGGATACCATATCCACTGGGGTCTGCATAGCCTTTGCNATGGAATGCACCGAGCAGGGGATATTGAGCCCTCGCGACACAGATGGGATAGAGCTTCGTTTTGGCAATGCCGATGGAATGATCCAGATGATCCACAAGATAGCCAAGAGGGAGGGTTTCGGGGACATCCTGGCCGATGGNGTNAAAGAGGCTGCGAGGAGGATCGGAAAGGGTGCTGAACGCTATGCCCTGGAGATAAAGGGCCAGGAGCTTCCCATGCATGACCCGAGGGGAAAGAAGGGCCTGGTATTGAGCTATGCCACATCTCCCACGGGTGCCGATCACATAGAAGCCCCTCACGACACCTCCTTCATGTCCGAGACCCCCATGCTTTATGCTGCCAATCCAGCAGGCATTCTCGAGCCCATGCCAGCAGTGGAGATAGGCCCGAGGAAAATAAGGCTATTTGTCCACGCCCAGCAAATATGGAACTTCTTCAATTCGCTGGGAATATGCAACTTTGCAGCTGCGCCTTACTCGGCCTTCACCCTTCCGCTNATAGCGGATGCTCTCAAGGCCTCAACTGGCTGGAACACGAGCCTTTACGAACTCATGGAGTTGGGGGAGAGGACCGTGACCATGGCCAGGCTCTTCAACCTGAGGGAGGGCCTCTCGGCCAAGGATGACAGGCTTCCCCAGAGACTTTTCGAGCCCCTTGAGGCTGGGACACCGAGGGAGAAGAGGCTCACCGAGGAGGAGTTCCGGGAGGCATTGAGACTCTATTACGGAGCCATGGGGTGGGATCCGGAGACCGGAGTTCCCACCCGAGGGAGACTGGCATTCCTGGGGCTGGATTGGGTAGAGCTCAGNGCCTGACCCTCTCGTATCGGCCCATGAGCTCTGCCTTGGCCAGGATGTGGCCCTCCATGGCCTTTTCCACCTGGGCNTTCGTGGCCTTGGGAGGGAGGTCAAGGGTCTTGTCGAGGGCGTAGAGCTTGAAGAAATAACGGTGTTCCCTGTCTGGAGGGCAGGGGCCGAAGTATGTGGTATTCCCTCCTGTGCCCACTCCTGGCACTCCTGGAGGCTCCTTGCCCTCGGGTATCTCCTTGAGGTCCGGGGGGATGTTGAACACCACCCAGTGATCCCACATGCCATCTGGCCTTATGGATTTGGGGACATCGGGGTCATCCATGATGAGGACGAGGCTCTTTGTCCCCTCTGGCACCCCCTCTATCTTGAGAGGCGGACTGATATTGGGCCCATCGCATGTGTGCTTGGATGGAATCTTTCCACCGTGTTGGAATGCCGGACTCGAAAGATTCATGTCTGCACCTCCTCCTTTGGAACTCAATGAGATGGTGAGGAAAGTCGTGAGGACGAGAATGGATACCTTCATGGCCGCGCGCCCTCCCTTGGAACTAGCCCTCGGTGTCTCCTCTTGGGTGGGATTCTATCCCAGCTCAAGGGATGTGTCCACTCTGTTCTCCTCGGTTCCAGATGGGGTCCTGCGTTCATTCCGACTTTCCCAAAGCCTTGAAGGGGCTTATTGTCAGGACTTCCAAAGCCCAGGGCTTAAGGGAATAGATCGGCTTGGGGCCATCGTCTCTGGGTTTTGTCTCGCTATCTGGCTATGAAGACCAGGAGGGTTCGAGGCTCACGTGGAGATGATCCGTAAGCAATCTCATGGCCATAATAGGGGTGCTCCGGGTCATGGATTGGGACACAGCGGGGGAGCCCCACTTGGGCCTCGAGGAAATCGGCGATGGTCTGATGCTGGAAGCCATTCTTCTCCGGGCTGGATTCACTGTGTGCGGAGAAAGACAGTTGGGAGAGAGGAGAGGGGGAAAGCCTCTTTTTGGCTCCGCACTCACCCTTTTGGGGCATCTATGTCACCGACAGGGGATGAGGACCGTTGCCCCGAGGTGCCTCCAGCGATAAGCTCTGAGAGGAGGGAGGGATTTTCCCCGGAGGGCGAGAGATGAAGTGCAGGAGACATCCGGATCAGGAAGCCATGGCCATGTGCGAGAAATTTCAGGTTGGATACTGTCACCTCTGTTGCGACGATCCAGAGCTTCCCGAGGGATGCCAGTGTTCGAGCCCCAATGTCCACTGTCAATTCAGGACAAGGTGCATAGTGTGGGAGTTGTCCAAGAAAAGAAGGAGAAAGTTGCTCCGAGAAAACCCCCCTTAGCGCCATCCCCGGGTTTTCCCCAGCGAGGCCTCTCACCCAGGCTTGCCCCTCGAGGAGGGGCGGGCTCCGCACGCCCGCAAGGATGGCACGGGCTTGACCGAGGCACGTGACCGGTAGGCCACCGGGCCGTTCGNCTACGGATNGGGTGGCAATGAGATGCCCGGGCATCCGGAAGGCCATACTACGCGGACGCACNGAGTGCGTCCCTCCGAGAAAACCGACCTCTACGTTATCCCTGGGTTTTCCCCGCAAGGCCTTCCTCGCATCGCTTGCCCATTCNGNGGAGGGGCGGGCTCCGCACGCCCGCAANTGATGGCNTCGGGCTTGACCGAGGCATGTGACCGGAAGGCCCCGGCGCAATCTTCAACGCATGTGGTGGGAAAGAAATGCCTTGGCATTCGTTGGGCCGTGCCACGCGGACGCACAGAGTGCGTCCCTCCGAGAGAACCGCCCTTGGGGCCATCCCCCCGTTTGCCCCCGCAAGGCGTTCTCCGCATCGCTTGGCCATTTCGCGGGGGCGGGCTCTGCACGCCCGCAAATGAGGCTTCGCCTCCACCGGGGGATCGCCCCATTGGCCCCCCAGGCGCTCGTTTGCCCCCGATGATTATGTTATGCCTTGGCTTGCCCCCGGCCTTGCAACGCGGACGCACAGAGTGCGTCCCTCCGAGAAAGCCGTCCTTCGCGCCATTTCCGGGCCTTCCCCCGCTAGGTCATGCTAGCTTGGATGGTCCCCCCGCGGAGGGGCGGGCTCTGCACGCCCGCGATGACCGCATAACGCCAACCCAAATGTTTCCTCCCTTTGGCCACCGGCCTGTCGCCAACTCGTCCATAATCGCGACGTGGCTCGGCTCGCCTCCGGCCTTGCCACCCGGGCGCGGAGACCGCGCCCCTCCGAGAAAATCGCCCCTCGCGTTATCTCCGGGTTTGCCTCGCAAGGCCATCTAACCTTGGCTCACCCCCCGCGGAGGGGCGGGCTCNGCACGCCCGTGAGGAAAGCACGGGCTTGACCGAGGCATGTGACCGGTAGGCCACCGGCGCAATCTTCAACGCATGTGGTGGGAAAGAAATGCCTTGGCATTCGTTCGGCCGTACCACGCGGACGCACAGAGTGCGTCCCTCCGAGAAAACCACTTTCGGCGTCATGCCCGAGTTGACCCCGCAAGGCCTCTCACCCACGTTTACCCCCCGCGGAGGGGCGGGCTCCGCACGCCCGCAAAGGAGGCACCGGCCTGACCGGGGGATGTCGCTACTACACCCTTGGCTTCTCCTCTACTTCCTTGGGGGTAAGGATATGCCTCGGCATGCGTGATCCTAAACCACCGGGGCGCGGAGACCGCGCCCCTTGAGGGGAAGACATGATGCCCCNNAGGGGGTCTTGCNGAGGTCTTGAGCCCTCGGATCCTCCCGTTGTTCCCAATGTGGGGCCAAAGACGAGGATGGGTTCACGGGGATTGCCTGTCTAAGCAGCGATATTGTATGGCCTCGGANACATGGTGGACTTTTATCTCTAGAGAGCCCTCCAGATCGGCTATTGTTCTAGCTATCTTGAGGATGCGGCCNTAAGCCCTAGCGCTCATCCCGAGCTTGTCCACGGCCATCTCCATTAGCTTTCTCGATTGATCGTCTATCTGACAGAATTTCCTTATGTGCCTGGTAGTCATCTGGGCGTTACAGTGGATCTTGAGTTTCTCGAACCTGCGCCTNTGGATCTCCCTCGCCCTNTCCACCCTCTGCCTTATCTCCTCGGATCCCTCCTGGGGATCCTCTCCTGCCAGTTCCCTGTACCTCAGGGCTGGGACCTCTACGTGAAGGTCTATCCTGTCCAGAAGTGGCCCTGAGATCCTGCTCCTGTACCGGAGGAGCTGGGGTAGGGTGCACGTGCAGGTCCTNTTGGGATCCCCGTAATAGCCGCAGGGACACGGGTTCATGGCTGCGACCAGCATGAACCTGGCTGGGTAAGTTATGGAGGAGGCCGCCCTGGATATGGTCACGTGACCGTCCTCCATTGGCTGCCTCAGGACCTCGAGGACGTTTTTCCTGAATTCCGGGAACTCGTCCAGAAAGAGCACCCCGTTGGTGGCGAGGCTCACCTCTCCTGGTTTGGGGATCGCGCCTCCTCCTATGAGACCCGCATCGGATATGGTGTGGTGAGGGGCCCTGAAGGGCCTCACNGAGATCAAGGCCCTCTTCTCCGGAAGAAGTCCGGCAACGCTGTAGACCTTNGTGGTCTCTATGGCCTCCTCGAAGGTCATGCGAGGGAGGATCGTGGGAAGCCTCCTCGCCAGCATGGTCTTTCCCGAGCCAGGAGGGCCTATCATTATGACGTTGTGTCCTCCAGCTGCGGCTATCTCCAAAGCCCTCTTGGCATGATGCTGACCCCTCACGTCCCTGAAGTCCACATCGTACTGCTCACCCTGACTGAAGAGGCTTTCCACATCAACCTCTTGAGGCTCGAGCTGGATCTCCCCGTTGAGGAATCGGACGACCTCGACAAGATCCTTGGCCCCCAAGACCTCTATGCCCTTCACCACCGCTGCCTCGGTCGCGTTCTCCTGGGGAAGTATCAGTCCCTTGAGACCGAGATCCTTTGCCGCCATGGCCATGGAGAGGGCTCCCCTCACGGGCTTTATCCTCCCGTCCAGGGAAAGCTCACCCATAATCAGGTAGTCTTTGAGAATTGAGCTCCTGATGGTCCCCTGAGCCACCAGTATCCCCACTGCGATGGGGAGGTCGAAACCGGACCCTTCCTTTTTCATGTCGGCGGGCGCCAGGTTCACGGTTATGCGGTCGAGGGGGAATCTGTAACCCGCATTCTTTATGGCTGCCTTCACCCTGTCTTTGGATTCTTTGACAGCTGCCTCGGGTAGACCCACTGTGGCGAAGGCCGGAAGCCCTCTCGTTATGTCGACCTCAACCTCCACCAGGAAGGCGTCTATCCCCAGGACGGCGCAGCTCAGGACATTGGCCAGCATCCGATGGGGAGGGTCATTGCCCAATTGGAGAAGTCCCTCGTCCATGGAAGCGAACCTTCACCCCTTGAATAGCTCGTGTGCCTTCTTGAGGGCCTTTAGCCTGTGGGCCTCTGCCAGAAAGGCCCTGTAGATCTTGTCCTCCTCTTCCGCTAGTTCCTTTCTCTCCATCTCCTTCAAAGCTTCCTCTTTCAGCCTCTGGTAGCGCTTCCACTTGGCTCCAAGCTCCTCGACCCTCTCTCTCGCAAGCCGCAAGTCCTCGTCGAGGCGAGCCCTGACCTTGTTCGCGCCGTACCTGGCCCTATAATCGGAGAGGAGCATTCTCGCCATTTGGAGCTCTTTTGTCCTCTCGCTTCTTCTTCGAACCAGGTCCCCAGCTATGGACCTCGAGAGCCTGTACAGGAAGGCCAGGACCAAGGTGGCCGCAACCCAGAGGATGGGATCGCTCCATGCATCCATGGAAGGGGGACTCCTTCCCTCGACAAAGCCAGGATCAACGCATCGAAAGGGAATGTTCCCCGGAATGGGACTCGCCGCATACTATAGCCAAAACCCCGAGGCGGGTCAAGGAAACGGATTCGAAGTCGAGGCCTTGACAACAGAGGGGAGTCCTTGTATAGTTTCATTATGNGTGACATTGTCCTACTATATAGGACAAAAGCGGGGGTGGACATGGAGGACAAAGGCATTGTCTACAGGCGCAAGCATAGGGGATTGATAGGGGTGGAGGTGAAGGTGCCCGTGAAAGACCGCCATGTGCTGAGCGTGGTCTACACCCCGGGGGTCGCAGCTCCTTGTCTGGAGATAGCCAAAGACCCCAAGGCCTCCTTCGAATACACCTGCAGAGCCAACACCGTGGCCCTCGTCACCGATGGCTCAAGGGTCCTGGGCAGATCGGATATGGGGCCGCTGGCGGCCCTGCCCCTCATGGAAGGAAGGAGTGTGATCTTCAAGAGTCTAGCGGGGGTGGATGCCTTCCCCCTGTGTCTCGATACCCAGGATCCCCAGGAAATCGTCCAGGTGGTATCCCTCCTGGCCCCCACATTCGGGGCCATATGCCTGGAGGACATTACGTCCCCTAGGTGCTTCACCATCGAGGGACAGCTCCGTCGAGCAGTCAACGTCCCTGTCTTCCACAATGATCAGCATGCGGCTGCAATTCTGGCCTTGGCCTGCATCACGAATTCCCTCAGGATAACGGGAAAGGCCAAGGAAGAGTTGAGGGTGGTCATAAATGGGGCAGGGGCAGCTGGCATTGCCACAGCCAGGCTTCTTCTGGAATGGGGTGTCAAGGACCTCATCGTGTGCGATAGCCACGGCCCCCTTTACACGTTCAGGCCCTACGGGATGAACTGGGCCAAAAGTGCTGTGGCCTGGAGGACCAATCCCAGGGGTATCAAGGGATCCCTGGCCGATGCACTGGAGGGCGCTGACATCTTCATAGGATTTTCAACTGGTGGGGTCCTCAAGGGTGAGATGATCTCCAGGATGGCCAAGGATCCCGTGGTCCTCGCCTTCGCCAACCCTCAACCCGAGATAGGCCTCAAGGAGGCCCTCGATGCCGGGGCCAAGATCGTAGGGGTCTCAACGAGCACGGCCATGGACTTCAATGAGCTCAACATCGCCTTGGTCTTCCCAGGAGTCTTCAGGGGCGCTCTGGACGTTGGGGCCAAGGAGATAAATTACGAGATGAAGATCGCTGCAGCCCAAGCCCTGGCTGATCTTGTGACGGACGAGGAGCTCTGCGAGGCATACATAGTGCCCAGGCTCACGGATTTCAGGGTACCCCCAGCCATTGCAGCGAGAGTCGCCCAGGCAGCCATCCTCACAGGCGTTGCGAGAAGGGAAGTAGATCCGGAAAAGGTGGCTGAGGAGACCGAGCGGTTCATATACGAGGGGGCCTTCACAGTCCCGCCCAAGGCCCCAGGGCCCATGGATGTTCAGCAGGAGTCATTGGATCTCCACAGGAGGTACCGGGGAGTGATAGGAGTGAAGGCCAAGGTCCCCGTCAAGGACCAAAGGATCCTGAGGCTCCTCTACCTCCCCTCCGGGGAGGTCACCGCCTCCACCCTCATAGCCCATGATCCCAAGCTAGCATGGGATCTCACCTGCAAGTCAAATCTGGTCGCTGTGGTGACCGATGGAAGCGCTGTTTTGGGCCTTGGGGACATCGGGGCCAGAGCTGCCTTGCCGGTGATGGAGGGAAAGTGTGTTCTATTTCAGACCTTTGGAGGAGTGGAGGCGTATCCCATATGCGTTGCCACTCAGGACGTGGATGAGTTCGTCTCAGTTGTCAGGGCACTTGCCCCGAGCTTTGGCGGGATCAATCTCGAGGACATAGCAGCTCCTAGATGCTTCGAGATAGAGAGCAGACTTTCGGAGCTTCTGGACATTCCAGTTTTTCACGACGATCAGCACGGGACCGCTGTTGTGGTGCTAGCAGCCCTGATCAATGCCCTGAAGGTTGTGGGGAAAAACCTCTCCGAAGCTCGGATTGTCATAAACGGAGCAGGGGCTGCGGCCATAGCCACGGCCAGGATACTGATCGCTGCGGGCGCAACGGACGTGATCCTCTGCGACAGGACTGGGGCCATTTACAGGGGAAGGAAAAAGAACATGAACCCAGTCAAGGAGGAGATCGCCGCCGCGACAAATCCCAGGCAGGTCAGGGGAAGTCTTTCCCAGGCAATGGAGGGTGCGGATGTCTTCCTCGGTCTTTCGGGGCCAGGGGTGGTCTCCAGGGACATGGTGAGGGCCATGGCTTCCGACCCGATAGTATTCGCAATGGCGAATCCCGTCCCGGAGATCATGCCCCAAGAGGCCAAGGCCGCAGGTGCTAAAGTCGTCGCGACAGGGAGGAGCGATTTCCCCAACCAGGTGAACAATTGCCTGGGTTTTCCCGGCATATTCAGAGGCGCCCTGGATGTCATGGCGACCACCATAAATGACGCCATGAAATTGGCAGCAGCCAATGCCCTCGCCAATGCAGTCCCCGAAGATGCCCTGGGGCCAGACTTCATCATTCCAGAGGCCATGAATCTCCACGTTCCCCCCCTTGTTGCAGAGGCAGTCGCCAAGGCGGCCTTGGAGACAGGGGTCGCAAGGAGGAGGATAGACCCGGAGATCATCCGAAGGAGGACCCATCAGTACCTCCTCGAAGGAGGAATCCTCTCGAGCTAGGAGGATTTGTCCTTCAAAGCCAACGAATCTCTGGCCTGTCAACCCTGGGCCTGTGGCTCCGGGCAAGGTGACTGAGGGCCTTGGAGGCGGGGAGCAAACTGGAAACTATCGGGAAAGATGGAGCAGAAAACACCGCAATTTAGGCACCGCTCCATCTTCTCCCTCCATGTCTTTTTGGCCGTCCCCTGGCACATGGTGCCGTTTATGAACCAACAGAGCTCTCCTGTTTGGAATTCCCACGCAGGGCACTTGACCTTCCTCTCCTCAGGGCAGTTCATGAGCTCCCAACAAGGTTTGGCCTCCTTCCTAGTCTTCCTGGACAGGAAAAAAAGCGCTTGTCTTTCCGCATGGGGAGGAATCCTCCTCCATCCTTGCTCGAAACTCTGAACAGCCTTCAACGAGGTCCCAAGAAGATGGGCCATCTCCGCTTGGGTCTTGCCCAGATACCGCCTTATCTCAGCAAAGAGCCTCTTGTCCATGATCCACGACCTCCAAAGTGCAACGGAATGATAACCCCTTCCCGAGAAAAAGGTAAGCCCCTCCTCCAATTGTGCAAGCTAGGTATCGGGATTCCTGCCTCCCCCAGGGCAATGTCCTTTCATGGGGTTTGGGGATGGGCCCTCCTCAACGTTTTCCCTTCATCTCGGGCCCGAGGTCTCCCATCTTTCCCTGAGGACCCTCTTCAGGATCTTTCCTGTAGAGGTTCGAGGGAGGTCTTCCACCACCCTGTATTCCTTGGGACACTTGTAAGAAGCCAGATGGTCCCTGCAGTGGAGATCCAACTCCTTGGGGTCTGGAGCCATTCCCGGGCGGGGGATAACGAAGGCCACGACCCTCTCCCCCCATTTCTCATCCGGCACTCCCACCACAGCCGCCTCCATCACCGAGGGATGAGAGTTGAGGACCTCCTCCACCTCCCTCGGATAGACGTTCTCTCCACCCGTTATGATCATGTCCTTTTTTCTGTCCACTACATAGAGATACCCTTCCTCGTCCATTCGACCCAGATCCCCTGTGTGGAGCCATCCACCCCTGAGGGCCTCCTCGGTTTCCTCGGGCCTCATCCAGTATCCCTTCATCACATTGGGGCCCCGCACCAGTATCTCTCCCACTTGACCCGGGGGCAGATCCCTGTCCCTCTCGTCCACAACCCTTATCTCCACGTAGGCATGGGGTCTCCCAACGCATGCCTTTTTGGCGAGGAACTCCTTTCCAGCGAGCACCGTGCAGTAAGAGGTCGCCTCAGTGAGGCCATAAGAGTCAGTGATCTCCACCCACGGGAACCTCTCATGAAGCCTCTCTTTCAGGGATTGGGGTATGGTAGTTGCTCCTGTGTTGAAGGCCCTGAGGGAGCTCAAGTCCTTTTTCTCGAGGCCCGGGGCCTCGAGGATGGCGAGCAACATGGGGGGCACAGCCGGAACCCTCGTTATCCTCTCCGATTCCACGAGCTCCAATAGCTCCACTGGGTCGAACCTCGGCCTGAGAACCACCTTTCCTCCCAGGAGCATTGTGGCAAAACATCCGCCCATGGCCGCTGCATGAAAGAGGGGAAGGCCGTAGTACACGACGTCATCTCCCTTGAAACCGCCCGTTATCTGCCCGTTTATGGCATTCCANAGGAAGTTCTGATGGGTGATCACTGCCCCCTTGGGCTTCCCTGTGGTCCCAGATGTGTAGAGAATGTANAGCTCNTCCTCGATCCCNGGCTCTTGGGGAGGCTCTTCCATGGGAGGGGCAGTGAGGATCTCCTCCCACCCTATCACTCCCTTCTCCTGGGCTCCCACGGATATCACCTCCTCGATTTGGGGGAGTCTTTCCCTGATGCGGGCTATCCTCCCCTCGAACATGCTCTCCGTGATGATCCACCTGGCTCCGGAGTCTCGCAGGATGTATTCCCATTCTGGATCCGCGAGCCTGGTATTGAGGGGGACCAGTATGGCCCCCATCCTGAAAAGGGCCAAATAGGATACGATGAGCTCCCCTCTGTTGGTCATGAGGGTTGCCACCCTGTCCTTCCTCTTCACCCCGAGGCTGCAGAGCCCACCCACGATCCCGAGCACTTCCTGTCTCAGCCTGGCATAGCTCCATCTACCCCGATGGTCCGAGATGGCCTCTTTGGTCGGGAACTTTCTCGCATTTCTGTCCACCAAGTAGCCTATGTGGCCTGGATTCATCGAAGAAGCTCCCTCGCGATGATCATTTTCTGGATCTCGGAGGTCCCCCCACCGATCTCCACAAGCTTGGCATCCCTCAAATACCTCTGCACGGGATAATCCCTCATGTACCCATACCCTCCGAATATCTGCACAGCATCCAGTGCAGCCCTGGTGGCCATGATGGAGGCGTAATACTTGGCTATGGATGCCTCCTTTGTGAGCTTCACCCCCCTTTCCGCCAGGGGAAACAGGGAGTAGGTATAGACCCTGGTTATCTCCAGCCTCGTGGCCATCTCCGCGAGCATGTTCCTCACGAGCTGGAACTCCGCTATGGGCTTGCCGAACTGTTTTCTTTCCTTTGCGTATCTCACGGAGGCATCCAGGCAAGCCTGAGCTATCCCTATGCTGGTATTGGCACCGAGGATCCGCTCCAGATCCAAGGTCTCGAACATGGTCTTGAAACCCTCTTCCTCCACGCCCAGCACTTGTTCGGGACCAACCCTCACCTCATCGAGAAAGACCTGTCCCGTTGGGGAACATCTCATCCCCAGTTTGCGAAAAGGAGGTCCTGTGCTCAGCCCCTCCATGCCCCGTTCCAATATGAACAGGCTCGCCCCTTTTGCGCCCTTTGTGCCCTGTCTCCGGGCGACCACTATGAAGTATCTGGCTATGGGTGCATTGGTTATGAAAGTCTTGGATCCCGTGATCACGTACTCGCCGTTTTCCACCCTGTAGCTGGTCCTTATGGCCAGGGCGTCGGAGCCGGCCTCAGGCTCAGTGAGGCACCAACTGCCCAGGGCCTCACCCGAGATCACTGGGGGGATGTATCTTCTTTTCTGGGATTCGGTTCCGTACTTGGCGATGAAGTAGCAGAAGTTGTTCGTGCAAATGTTCATGGACATCCCGAACCCAGCGGATACCCGGCACATCTCCTCCTTGATTATTCCGTTGGTCAGGAGATCAGCTCCCCCCCCGCCGTACTGCTCCGGTATTATGGAGCCGATGAGGCCCAGCTCCCCAGCCTTTCTGTACACCTCCATGGGGAAACGCTCTTGCTCGTCTATCTCCTCGGCTATGGGGCCCAGCTCTGCCTCAGCGAACTTTCTCGCCGAGGCCCGGACCATCCTATGGTGTTCGGAAAGCAGAAGGTCCATGCTCCTTTTCCCTTCTCCTCAATCAGGGTTTGCCATACATTTCCTTGAGGACTCTCTTCAGCACCTTTCCCCCAAAGGTCCCCCTGGGGAGGGAGTCCACGAAGACCACCGAGGTGGGCTTTTTGTGGCTCGGAAGGAGACCTCTACAGTGGGCTATGATCTCCTCCTCGGTCAAAACCTCTCCCCTCTTGGGGACCACTATTGCCCTCACGGTCTCTCCCCAACGCTCATGAGGTACCCCAATAACAGCCGCCTCCATCACCTTGGGATGGGCCATGATGGCCTCCTCCACTTCTCTGGCGTAGATGTTCATCCCCCCACTCTTGATCATGTCCTTGAGCCTGTCGACAACGTAGAGGTATCCCCTCTCGTCCCACTTGCCAAGATCCCCTGTGTGGAGCCATCCACCTCGAAGGGCCCTTTCCGTCTCTTCCACGTTCCCGAAATATCCCCTCATGACCGTTGGTCCCCTGACCTGTATCTCCCCCACCTCTCCCTCTGGCAGGGGCTCGTCTGTCTCGGGATCAGCCACCCTCACCTCAGTGCACATATAAGGCCTTCCCACGCTGCTCCAATGGCACGGCTGATCCCATGGCTTGAGGACCGTTACAGCGGGCGATGCCTCGGTAAGGGCATAGGAGGCGTACATCTGGCCTTTGGGAAAGAGAACCTCCTCTATCTCTGCCCTCAGCTCCGGCCTCAGGGGGTCGTGGGTATGGAGCCACCTCTTCATGGAGGAGGTGTCGTATCTCTTGGTCCTCTGGACCTCTAGGAGAGAACGCCATATGGCTGTATTCCCCACGATGAATGTGGTCCTCTCCCTCTCCACCATGGCGAGATATCTTTCGGGGTCGAAAGTGGAGCTCCCTATGAATGTGCCCCCGGCGTACATGAAGGCCAAAAATCTGCTGAGGGCTGCCGCGTGATACATCTGCATGGGGTAGAAGGTGATGTCATCGGGTGTCGGACAATGGTTCTCCGTGGTGACGCAGATTATGTTCCAAAGGAGGCTCTTGTGGGTGAGTATGGCCCCCTTGGGCTGACCGGTTGTGCCACCTGTAAAGAGAATGAAGGCATCGTCCTTCTCGGAGACCATATCCGGAGGCTCCTCCTCGGAGCCAAGCTCCATGAGCCCTTCCATGTCCTTGGCGAAGCCCGGAACCTCTCCTCCGAAACCCATTATCCAGCGAAACTCCCCATACTCCTCCACGAGCCTCTGAGCCACATGGGAGAAGTCCGTGTGAAAGAGGAATGCCTGGGGCTCTGTGATCTTGAGCTCCCTTACCATCTCGGGGACCAAGGCCCTGGCATCTAGGGGCACTGTCACCACCCCCAATTTCAGGTGGGAGAGGTAGATCTCCATCAAGGGGATGCAATTGAGTGATAGGACAGCGACCCTGGTTCCCTTCTCCAGTCCCAGGCCCCTCAAGGCATTTGCCAGTCTGTTGACCCTTCTGTTTAGCTCCCTGTAAGTTAGGCGACCCTTGTCATCCATGACCGCCCACTTCCCAGGGTACTTGCGGGCGCTTCGGGCGAAGGAACTTCCAAGGGTCATCTCCACCATGGCTAGGCCTCCTCACTGGGGGTATCTTTCCCTCGGCCTGAGAGGGAGAATACCTCGGGCTTCCTCAACACTTGCCACTTCGAACCCAAGCTCCCTTATTATCCTCACAGCCTTCTCCACGAGCTCTGCATTGCTCCTTGCCAGAACCCCCTTTGCCAAGTAGATATTGTCCTCGAATCCAACCCTTATGTTCCCTCCCAGGAGGATCCCGGCCACCCCCAGTGTGAACTGGTGCCTTCCGATTCCTATGACCTGCCATGTATCCCCCTGGGGCAAGGATTCCACCAAGGCAAGGAGGTTCTTGAAGGTGGGAGGAATGCCTCCCAGGACTCCCATAACGAAACTGTTCTGATAGGGCGAAGGGACTATTCCTGGCCTCCTGATCCAGACGTCGACATTCTGGATCATGGACAGATCGTATATCTCGAACTCCGGCATGACCCCCAACTCCACCATCCTCTTGGCGTATCTCTCCATCACCTCGGGGGGATTNGGGAAGAGTTTCCTTCCGAAATTCATGGAGCCCGCGTTCAGGGATGCGGAATCCGGCCTGAGTTCCTCGACTGGCCTGAATCGCTCATCGTAGCCCAGGCCCAAGGTGGCCGCACCTCCTCCAGTGGTTATCTGGGTTATGATGGGGCACCTTTGGCGGATGCCATCCAGGTACATTCGGAAGATCTCCACACTGGATGTGGGCTGGCCTGTGTCAGGATCCCTGGCGTGAAGGTGAACGACCGAGGCCCCAGCGTTGTAAGACCGAACAGTCTCCTCGATGACCTCCTCGGGAGTTATGGGGAGATAGGGGGTCTCTGCCCTGGTTGTAACGGAACCTGTGGGGGCGACGGTGATTATCACTTTCCTGCTCATCTTCAGCCCCTCCTTGAGTCCCCAGCACGGGGCTCGGGGGATAAACTGTCTGAGGAGTTCGTGCTCTCGGACCCTTCTCTCAATGGTCTGAAGTAAGCTATGTCCAAGATGTTGCCCTTCCTCTCCTCTTTCAGGACCGCCTCCACCCGCATGCCAACCCGCAGCTTTCCAAAATCCACCTCGCCCAGAAGATGACAGAGGCCTGTATCCGCTCCATCGAGCCTCACTATGCCCAGGGCATAGGGTGCCTTCCTCGGCTGATGGTAATCGCTGTAGGAATAGTGGACCACCGTGTAAGTGAGAAGGGTTCCCGTGGCCGGAAGCTCGACCCATTGGTCCATTTCCATGAAGCACTCAGGGCAAATGGACCGAGGGGGCATGTAGACCNTCTCGCACTTCCGACATCTTGTGGCCATGAGCCTCCCCCTATCCCTCAGCTCCCGGAAGAAGAGGCTCGCTGTCTTTCCAAGCCAATTCCTGTACGGGACATAGAGCCTTCCCTGGACCGTCTCAACTAGGCCTTCAATCATCTCCCTCCTCCACCAACTTGAAGTAGCGAATATCAGTTGGCTTGCCCACCCTCTCCTCTTTGGGCTTCACCACAGCCTCGACCCTGAGGCCTTCTCTCAGGGTCGACTCATCCAGATCCTCTGGTCCCAGGTAATGGGTGAAAAGCACTCCCTCATCGAGGGCGAAGGTCCCATGGATGTATGGTTCTGGCCTTATGGTGCCTGTTTCAGGGTCCATCTGGGGATACATGACCCTCTCCCAGTCAAGGAGCCTCCCCCTTCCCGAAAGGGGGAACCACCCCTTGGGGAAAGGTGGCGTCTCGCTGTAACATATCCCGCAGACTATCCTGGGGGGCAGGAGGATCCTTTTGCATCCAGGGCACCTCACCACCCAGAGCCTTCCTTCCTCCTTGAGCATCCCCAAGAACCTTCCCAAGTAGGGCCCTGCGGACCAGTGAAATCGAACCTCCAGTATCCTCTCCTGTGCGAGCAGTTCAGCCTCGTCCATCATGGCCTTCACTCCTTTTGGGCTGAGAGAAGCACTGCCACTGTCCATCCACTCCCACCCCATGCAGTGGCGAAACCCAAAGTGGGCTCCCTCCATATCTGATGCTCTCCGGCATCCCCTCTGAGTTGCAGGGCGCACTCGGCAACCCTTATGAGGCCAGTGGCCCCGATGGGATTCGTGCAAACCACCCCACCTGAGGGATTGACCGGAAATTCCCTGTTCCAGTAAAAATGGCCCTCCTCCTCGAGACGCCAAGCCTGCCCCTTCTCACAGAACCCGTACGCTTCCAGCCATTCCAGCTCCGCCCAAGTGGATGGGGCATAGATCTCAGCGACCGAGATCTGCTCCCTGGGCTTGGTGATCCCGTTCCTCCTGAAGAGCCTCGATGCGGCCATGGTGAGGTCCTCGACACTGTGCTTCCCTCCCCTTATGTACATGGCCTCCTTGTGCACAGTGACCCAGTCCTTGACCCATACGGGCCTTCGGGCCATCTTGGGGACCCTTTCCTCGCAGGTGACCACAATGGCGCATGCCCCTTCGGATGTGGGGCACATGTCCGTCTGTCTTAGGGGCGGTATGAGGTAAGGGGCTTTCATGGCCTCCTCGATGTTCTTTATCTCGAGCCTCAAGTGAGCATGGGGGTTTCTCTTGGCGTGTTCCGCAAGCCTCATTCTCACCAAGGAACCCATGTGCTCCGGTGCGCCAGTCTCCCTCATGTAATAGCGCGCCTGCCTGGAGAAGTACCCTATTGCCCCTGTGGTGAGCCATCTTATCCAGAGGGGATCCGATACCGTCTTGAGGCCCGCCCTGGTATCGCCCTCGGATTGCTTCTCGAACCCCAAGGCCATGACCGTGTCATATACCCCCGAGGCCACGTATTCGAAAGCCACACATGCCAGGGTCGCCCCTGTCGTGCCTCCTGTTGTCACACGGATCCCCGGTTTTCCGAATGCGCCCACAAAGTCCGCTTGCCACATATCCTGGCAATACCTTCCCTCGAAGAGCTCCATGTTCCCCAAAACGAAGGCATCCACATCCCGGATCATGAGATCCGCATCTTCTAGGCAGGCCTTGGCTGCCTCTGCGCAGAGCTCCCCTATGTTCACATCGGGCCTTCTAGCCTTATGGTACGTCTGACCTACACCCACTATGGCGGTCCTCCTCGCCATCTCAAAACCCCCTCTCGAGTATCAGTACGCAGTGGTGCTGACCTGCAGGACCATGTGTTCCGTGAGCCAGGGCCACCTGAGGCCCTCCTGGGACTTGGACCCCTTCTGCCTCCCCCCTCAGCTGCAAAAAGGCCTCTATGACCCTGTTTGCCCCAGCAACATACCTGGGAACCCCTCCCAGAAGGCCACCCGATGGATTGAAGGCCAAGGGATCCAGAACACTCTGCTCCCGACCTCCTAGGACCTCCAGACCCCTTCCTTCCCGGCAAACCCCTATTCCCTCCATCCAGAGGGGCAGTTGGTAAGAATAATGCTCCGAGAGCTCGAAGATCTGGATCTCCCTTGCAGGATCCTTTATGCCAGCCATCTCGTAGGCCTGGCGAGAGGCCTCTTTCAAGGCGAAGGGTTGGGAGAGATCCCTGTCTCCCAGGTTATGATGGTCGTAGCATGAGCCGAATCCCTTGATCCAAACGGGTCTGTCCGTCAGCTCCTTGGCCCTTTCCTCGCAGGCCAAGACCATGGCGCAGGCCCCATCGCAAGGGGCCCTGGACTCGAGGACCGTTATGGGATAAGCGAGCATCCTCGATTCCATGACCTGCTCCAAGGAGAGATCCTCTCTGGCCAAAAGGCGGGGATTTTCCTTTGCCCTCCTTCTCTCCATGACAGCTACCTGGGCAAAATCCTTGTGGCTCAGTCCGTAGCGGCTCATATAGGCCACTGCCTGAAGGGCCGCTGCCTGGGTGAAATCGAGGCCCACGAGTTGTTGGTACGGAGCGTCGAAGCCGAAGTTCTCTATGACAGACGGATCAAGAACCTGGGTCTCCTTGCAGCAGGCAGTGACGAGGACACATTCGGCATGACCCGAGAGGATCTTTATGGCGCCCAGAAGCACTGCATTTGCCCCATCCATGGATACCTTCACCTCGCCGGGTCCCAGGTGTGCCCCAGCTACTTCTCCATGTTCCACATCCGAGAGGGTCTTCCCATCCCAGTGGTCCGAGCTGCAAGTGACTATGTCCTCGTATCCGTCTCGAAATGGCAGGCCACAGATCTCCAAACACCTCTTGACCGCCAGATATGTCAGTTCCTGGGGTCGCAATCCACGATGTACGCCGAAGGCGGTTTGAGCGACTGCCACTATCCCGACTCTCATCTCCTCCCCCCGCAAAAGGCTTTCTCGATGAACTTCCTCATCATTTGGCCATCATGGTCCTGGGGATCCACAGGACCAGATCGGGAAATATCATGCACAGGATCAAGCCCGATGCTTGCAAGGCGACAAAGGGCCATATGGACCTGTATATGTCATCCATGGTTATGCCAGGTGGAACGATCCCCCTCATGATGAAGAGGTTGAAGCCAAAGGGCGGGGTAATGTAAGCCATCTCCATATTCACCGTGAAGAGGACCCCGAACCACACTGGGTCGAACCCTAGGGCGTTAGCTATGGGAACGAAAATGGGAGTTGTGAGCATGATTATGCCTGCGGGATCCAGGAACATCCCCAGTATGAAGTAACTGAACTGGATCCCCAGGAGAACGATCCATCTGGAGACGGGAAGAGTGGATACGGCCTCCTTTATGAGATCGGAAAATCCCATGTAGGCAAGAAGGTGGGTGAAGCAGACCGCTCCTATCATTATCCAGAGGACCATTGCTGTGAGGCTTGTGGTGGAAAGGAGGGCTCCTCTCAAGGCCTTCCAGGTAAGGCCTCTGTGGATGAGAGCGCACATGAGGGCACCAAAGGCCCCGATGCCAGCTGCCTCTGTTGGTGTGGCGATCCCCGTGTATATGACACCAAGGACAGCAATTATCAGGCCAAAAGGAAGGAAAAGACCCTTGACCGCCACGAATTTCTCCAACCATGTATAGCGCTCCGCTACAGGGGGCCCCAGGGAGGGATCCAACCAACATCTCACCGCGATGTACACGCAGAATATGAAGGCGAGCAAGATCCCTGGAATAATCCCTCCCATGAAGAGCTGTCCTATGGAGACCTCGGCCATGGCCCCATAGATGATCATGATGACACTGGGAGGGATGAGAATCCCCAAGGCCCCCCCCGCTGAGATGGTCCCTATTGCCAGTTCCTTCTTGTATCCCCTCGAGAGCATGGAGGGCAGGGCTATGAGACCCATGCTGATAGTTGCCACAGAGCTTATTCCAGCCATGGCTGCGAAGATGGCGCATATTATCACTGTTCCCATGGCAAGGCCCCCCCTCAACCTTCCCATCCACCTGTACACTCCCTCATAGAGCTGCTCGGCCAGGCCCGAATGCTGGAGGAGGTTTGCCATCAGGACGAAGAGGGGAACCGCTATTATGAGGTAATTGGTGACCTCAGCATAGGCGGTCTTGGGGATCATGTAGAGCCCAGTCGGGCCCCAGATTATGATGGTGCCGATCAGGGCCACACCTCCCAGGGCGAAGGCTATGGGGACACCCAGGGCCAAGAGGATGCACATGGCACCGAAGACCAAAATGCTAATGAGCCACGGATCCATCCTGGTCTCCCGCCTCAACGATCATGGGGTGCACTTCCCCACGGGAACCTGTTTCCCATGAGGAGGNCGCACGCCCTGACGAGAACCGCAACTGCTTGAAGCCCGAGAAGGGCTGCTCCCATGGGGACGAGTGCCATGGAAGGGAAAAGGGGGGCTTCGAGCAGACTCATGGACCTCTTGTTCTTCCTCAGGGCATCCAGCGCGAATTCCGAGCCATACCAGATGAGGACACAGCAGAGCACGAGGGCGAGCAAGGCCGAGAGGATCTCCACAGTGGCCCTTGCCCTGGGAGAGAGCCTTCTATAGATGACATCCACCCGAACGTGACGATCCTCGACTAAGGTGTAGCCACCTGCGAGAAGGGCCAATGCTGCGAGGAGATATTGGTTGATCTCCATGGCCCATATGGTGGGAGACCTCAGGATATACCGGCAGAACACCTCCCATACCACGGTGGCCATTATCACGAGGTTGAGAAAGCTCACGACCCCCCCTGCCCACCTGTTCAGGGCCGTCATGGCAAGGACGATCCTCTCGGCCATGGATCGAGCTCCCTCTTACTTCCCCTTGTAGAAATCATCCAGGATCTTTATGAGCTCCTTGGCCCCAGGGCTCGCCTCGGCCACTTTGTCCCATATGGGCCTAAAAAGATCCTTCATCTTCTTGACTTCCCCCTCGGGAAGTGTCATGACCTTCACGTTCTGCTGCTTCGCGAAATCCACTGCCTCCGCATCCCACTCCTCGCTTTTCTTGGCGCTCAGCTCCAATATCTCGACTCCAGCCCTCTCAAGGGCCTCCCTCGCTTTGGGGGAAAGCTTTTCCCAGACCTTGAGATTGATCCANACAACAGTTGGTGTGGCGGGATGGAAGGGGGGGAGGATTATGTGGTCCAAGACNTCGTGGAACTTGTATGTCTTGATGGTGTAATATGGGTAGATGGTTCCCTCGATTGTGCCGGTCTTGAGTGCCGTATAGGCCTCGGGTCCGACCAAGGCCACTGGTGCGGCTCCCAGGGCCTGAGCAATGGGACCATCGACCCCCGTTGCCCTTATCTTCTTCCCCTTGAAATCCTCTATCTTGGAGACCGGGAACTTGGTCATGGCGCCCATGGATCCGACGAGTATTGGACACAGATAATAGGCATCNTGCTTTGCCGCAAACTCCCTCATCTTGGCGAGGAAACCGCGCTTTGTGTATATCTCCACGGCGTCCTTGGCGTCCTTCCAGTTGAAGGGGAGCCACTCGACCTTGGCCTCGGGGATCGTTCCNCCATAGTAGATGCTCGCTGCATAGAGTCCCTCTATCATCCCTTTGCCAAGGGCATCTAGCCCCTCTTCCGCGCTCACAAGCTGGCCTGGCCAGAAGAGCTTGAACTCCACCTCTCCACCGCTGTATTCCTTCGCCTTTTCAGCGAACANTTTGAGAAGCTCTGGACCGTAAGATTTCTCCGGGTAAACGGACTGCATCCTTATCAGGNTCCCACCCACTGCCGAGCCTCCGAGGAAAAAGATCGACAGGATGGAGACCAGTAACCAAGCTGCCGCACTCCTCCCTTTCATGGCCATTCCTCCTTCGGGGTATTGTGTTCGGTCCCTCGTATTGGACATCCGAGGCACCTCGCAACTCCTTCTCCCCCGGGTCAAGAGAACCAAGGGGGCGAGTTGACCATTATGAGCACCGACTCCCTAGAGCTCAGGTTTCGCCATTGATGGGGGATGGAGGCCTTGAAGTGGAGGGTGTCCTTCCTCCTCAAGACATATCTTTCCCCTCCTATGAGGAACTCCACCTTCCCCCTGTAGCAGTACACGAGCTCTTCTCCGGCATGGGAAAGGGGCCCTCCCCTCACCTCTCCCCCGGGCTCTATCCTCAGGATGTAAGCATCCATGAGGGGATCCCTGAGGGGCCTTGCGATGCTCTCTATGATGGCTCCTATCTCTGGATTGGAGGACTTCTTCCTGTCCTCCCACCGAACCAATCTCACCTCNGCTGGCTCCTCGGAGTCTTCAAGAAAGTAATTGAGGGACCTATTGAGTCCCCTGCTTATCTTCATGAGTATCAGGATGGAAGGGACCATCTTCCCGTTCTCTATCTTCTGCACCGTGCTGGGGGCGACCCCTGCCAGTTGGCCGAACTCCTTCAGGGAAAGGCCTGCCTCCTGCCTCAGTCGCTTGAGCCTGTCCCCTAGCCTCTCCACTATCTTCTCTGGCTTCTCCCTCATCTTCTCCTTTCTAGAATCCCAGCTCCTGGGCGATTATCATGTGGTGAATCTCGGAGGTCCCCTCTGTTATGGTGAACAGACGGCCATCTCGCCAGAAACGCTGAACCGGATACTCCATCATGTAGCCATAGCCACCGTGTATCTGCATGGCTTGGGAAAGGATCTGCTGCAAGGTCTCGGAGCAGAAGAGCTTCACCATGGAGGCCTCCTTCATCACCCGGGCCCCCATGTCGCTCAGCCTTGCCACCCTGTAAGTGTACGACCTCATGATGTCTATCTTCATGGCCATGTCAGCGAGCTTGAACCGGTTCACCTGGAACTGGATGATGGGCCTTCCGAACTGCACCCTTTCCCTGGCGAAGCGGAGGCTCGCCTCGTATGCTGCCTGGGCAACTCCCGTGCACCTCGCACCATAGGTTATCCTTCCGGAAGTGAGGGTATCCCTAATCTGATGGAACCCCCTTCCTTCCTCCCCTCCTATCAGATTCGCCGCGGGGATCCTGCACTCCTCGAATATTAGCTCCCCGGTTTCAGCGGAGCGATTCCCCACCTTCTTGAGTTTGCGCGCGACTCTGAAGCCCTCGGTCCCTCTCTCCACGACAAACAGGCTTATGCCTTTCGCCTTTCGAGAAGGGTCCACAGTGGCAGCCACAACCGCGAAATCGCATATGGGGCCATTGGTGATGAACATCTTGGTTCCCTGGAGTACGTAATGGTCTCCCTCCCTTATGGCCCTTGTCTTTATGGAGGCGGCATCGGATCCAGCATCGGGCTCTGTGAGGGCGAATGCCCCTATCTTCTCTCCCCTTATAGCCGGGTAAAGGAACCTCTCTCTCAACTCCTGGGGGCCGAACCTGTACAATGGCTCTGTTGCCAGGCCCGATTGAACCAGGATCCCCCCTGCAATTCCAGCACAGACCCTGCACAGTTCCTCAACCAGAATGCATTCCGTCACCTTGTCCGCCCCTCCGCCTCCCATCTCCACTGGGTATCTCACGCAAAGATACCCCAGCTCCCCCATTTTGCGGAAAAGCTCCAGGGGAAAGGCCTCCTTCTCCTCCGCCTCTTCCACGAGGGGTGCTACCTCTTTCTCGATGAAATTCCTTATGGATTCCCTGAAGATCCTCTGCTCCTCGGTGAGTTCCAGATCCATCTCCTCACTCTCTCTCCTCATCCATCACGAACTTGTAGCCGTATCTCACTACCCCTTCCTGGTCGTAGAGCTTTCTGAACACCGCCTTCAGGGGACTGCCCACCCGGACCTCCTCCGGATCGCAGTCAGTGAGTTGAGCGACCACTTTGGCTCCCTCTTCCAGCTCCACTATGGCCACAACCAGAGAGCCGCTCATGATCTGCTGCTCGTCGAACTCCGTGGGCGCTCCTCCCCTTGCGATCACGGTGTACGTGAAGACCCTTCCCCTTCCCGTGAGCTTCTCCCAGTCGAAATCCCCCCGGCCGCACTCTATGCAGGCCATGCGAGCTGGCACATTGAGGGTGCCGCAACTTCTGCATCGAGGCTCTTCCAGCCTGTAACGCTCCCTCAGGGTGGAAGCAAATATGGGCAAGGAAACATAGGAGCTCATCTTGGGCCTCCTCCCTCGGCTCTCAACCTTTTTGGACCAGAAAACCGCGCAATTTCAGATAATCCCCGTAGGATCGGATTCTCCCCCTCTCCAGAATATCCTCCAGGGACCTTCCCCTCTGCCTGGAGACGATCGATGCCTCCCCCATAATCCAGCTCGTCGCATCAGCCCCCGCTCCGTAAGAGCAGACCAGAATCCTCTTTCCAGCTTCTAGCTTTTCCAGGGCAGCGATGAGACCCAGGGGGACGGACGCTGCTCCTGTGTCCCCTATCCTAGGGGTCAAGGAGACGAGCTTCTCAGGGCTCGCACCCAGTGCCTTGGCGATTCTGGCTGGGGTCCCACCATCAGGGTCCGGAAGCACGAGGGCCTCCACCTGGGACAGGGAGATTCTAGCTCCTTCCATGAGGCCCTCTATGGCCTTGAGCACTGAGCCCGTGAGCTCATCNTGTCTCAGTTCCAGATCCTGGAGATAACNCTGCCCTCTCCTCCTGAAACGCTCCCCGAAGGTCTCTACTGAGATGCTCTCCACTGCCTCGAGGGTCGTGGCACCTTCTCCCTCTCCTATGACGAATGCCGCAGCCCCTGCCCCTAGGCCGTGCTCCAAAGAGCTTGCTGGGTGGGCTATGGGTGCATCGGAGGCAATGGCCATGGCGGGCTTACTCCACGATGCGGAGAATTCCCAGGCTGAGAGAAGGGCCTGGAGTCCAGCCCTTGGGCTTCCTCCCATCTCCACAACCCTTATCCTCGAGGATCCCGTGAGGGCCGAAGCGATCGTTGACACATTGGGCTTCTCCTCGTATGGACCTGAGGTTGTGGCGAAGAATATGGCCCCGAGCTCCTCGGCTCCAAATGGGGAACGCTCCAGTGCCTGTCTGCCCGCCTCGACACCCATGGTCACAGGATCTTCGTCGTAGCTGGGAAAGGCCTTCTCNTTTATGGCAGGTGTGGAAAGCCCCCCCCAGAANCTTCTCACCTCCTCCAAGGGGAGCCTGTTTTTCGGCACATAGGCCCCATGAGCCACTATGCCTGTCGCCATGACCACCTCCCTCTCAAGCCTCTCGATCCCTCCTCCACTCTCAGAGGGATCCCATCTCCTGGTGGGCGCCAACGAGCCCCAAGGGTATCACTCGGGTGAGCGGAAAATATGGACCACTGCGGTTCCGCCAGAGCCCCCCACGTTATGAGTGAGGCCTATTCGCGCCCCCTTCACTTGCCTTATGGGCTCTTGGACATCTCCCCTCAACTGGTGCACTATCTCGCATATCTGGCCTATGCCAGTGGCTCCTATGGGATGGCCTTTTGCCTTGAGACCTCCAGAGGGGTTCACGGGTATTGGACCATCGAGCTTGGTGAGGCCGTCCCTTATCAGGAATCCTCCTTGGCCATCCTCGCAGAAGCCCAGGTCCTCGTATGCCATGATCTCGGCTATGGTGAAGCAGTCGTGAACCTCCGCCACCTGGATGTCCTTGGGGCCGACACCGGCTTCCTTGTATGCTTGGGCTGCAGCCTTTCTTGCGGCGAGGAGACCTGTGAGGTCCTTTCTATCGTGGATTGCCAGATAGTCGGTAGCTGCCCCCGATCCCATGACCATTACGGGTCTGTCGGTGTATCTCCTGGCCTCATCAGCGCGGCATACAATGGCCACAGCAGCGCCATCCGTGATCCCGCAGGCATCGAAAACAGTCAGAGGATCCGCCAGCATCGGGGCCCTCATGGCCCTCTCCAGGTCTATGGGAAACCGGAATTGGGCTTTGGGATTGTGGACCGCGTTGGCGTGGTTTTTGACTGCGACACCAGTGATCCATTCCTTCAACGTGCCGTGCTCGTACATGTGCCTTCTTGCCAGCATGGCATAGATGCCGGGGAAATTGGTCCCAGCGAGGCGCTCCCATTCCACATCCCCCGAGACGCCCAGCCACAGACGGTTTCTTTCCCGGGGAAGATCCGTCATCTTCTCTATCCCCGCTGCCATGGCGACCCTGCATCTTCCCGAACGAATTGCCATTACAGCATTCCTGAAGGCAAACCCTCCCGAGGCACATGCATTCTCGACATGGTGGGCACTCACTCCAGCAAGCCCCACGGTCTCGCAGAGCAAAGCTGCCTGGTTTCCCAGTTGACCTCCCCCTGTGGAAAGGGTGCCTATCCATGCCTCCTCTATCTCTTTGGGATCGAGACCCTTTTCCACATCCCTCAGGGCCTCTTGGAAGGCCTCGAAAAACAGGGCCTTGAGACTCTTTTTGGGAAATGTTCCGAAGGAGGTCTGCCCTACCCCTATGACCGCCACTTCCATCTCCCCTCACCTCCTCATGCCAGGCCTCATCGGCCCTTGAAAACGGGTTTTCTTTTCTCCAGAAAGGCCTTTCTCCCCTCCTGGAAGTCCTCCGTGGAGAAGGCTATGGCCTGTAAGGCCGCCTCCATATCCAGGGCCTCGGTCAATTCCATGGGGAATCTCTCCATGGCCTCCTTTATCATGGAGAGGACTAGCGGAGGGGCCTGAGCGATCTGCTCGGCCCAGGCAAAGGCCTCCTCCGCCAATTTCTCGCTGACCACCATTCTGTTTATGAGGCCCCACTCCAGGGCTGTCTGGGCATCGACGAACTTCCCCGTGAGCATCATCTCCATTGCCCTTGACCATCCGATCCTCAATGGTAGGGTCCTCGTGAGGGCCATGTCCGGGGCTAGCCCAATTCTGGTCTGACCCACGGCGAATCTCGCCCTATTGGAGGCGATTATCAAGTCCGAGGCGAGGGCCAAGCCCAATCCAGCACCCGTTGCCACACCGTCCACAGCCGCTATTATGGGCTGTGGAATCTCCCTCATCTTTCTCACGAGCCTCCCCACCCGCCTGACCCGCCTCCTCCCAGCCCCAGGCTCGATCTTTTCCATGCTCCTTATGTCTCCTCCGGCACAGAAGTTCTCCCCCTCTCCCATGAGCACAATCGCTCGAACCTCCTCCGATTCTCCCAGGATCTCCATGGCCCTTCTGAGCTCCTCGCGCATCCTGAGGTCTAGGGCATTGAGCTTCTGGGGGAGAGCGAGCCACACCCCACAAACAGCCCCCCTAGGGTCGAGGCGAATTGTATCGAATTTTGTCCCCTGCTTCGGCATGGCTTGTATCCGATGCGCTATATACATCGCCTATAAGAAACTGTCAAGAGAATTTTTGTCCCCATCTCGAGACCGGAACCTAGAGGATACGGCTCGTCCGAAAGCTGGTCCCCTCGGCATCGAAAATGGGAAGCACGAGTTTCCCAAAGGATAAGGGCTAGGGCCCTCCCTTTGCGGGAGGCGAATTGTGCTTGTGAAAAAGATCGTAGGTTGTAGAATGCTAGTGGAGGATGCGAAAGGGATGAGTGGTTACGGAAAGAGCTCCGAGAGGCCCCTTTTCCAGGAGGAGATAGCCGCGAGATATGACGGGTGGTTTTCCTCGCCCATGGGCAGATACGTGAAGGAAGTGGAAGACGCCCTCATCTTGGAGCTCCTCAAGCCCAGGGCTGGCGAGAGTCTTTTGGATGTGGGATGCGGGACTGGAGCCCACCTCCTCTTGTTCAGGGAGCTGGGGCTGGATGTGAGTGGGGTCGATCCCTCCGAGCCCATGCTCGAGAGGGCTAGGGCCAAGCTCGGGAATTCCGCGGATCTCAAGGTCGCGCGGGCCGAGGACCTCCCCTTCGACGACAATTCCTTCGACATAGTCACATTGATAACCTCATTGGAGTTCGCACACCCCTCCAAGGCACTGTCCGAGGCATTCAGAGTGGCCAAATCGAGGGTCTTCGTGGGGGTGCTCAATGGCTTCTCTGCCAATGGGATCCAGAGAAAGGTGGAGTCTCTCTTCAGGCCGACCATTTACAGGCATGCCAGGTTCTACTCCGTGTGGGAACTCAAGGCCCTTGTGTGGAGATTGCTCGGCCCCTCTAGGATAGACTGGGCGAGCGTGATATGGCTCCCCTTGAGGCTTTACTGGTTGGACAGGAGGCTCAACCGATGGATTCCCAGAAGGTTCAACCCGTTTGGAGCCTTTCTTGGGATGCGGATCGACATCCGCTACACTCGAAAGATCGTCCTGCAACCCTTGGCCACAGGCTGGGAGGGAAAGAGGCCCGTCAATCCGTCTTGCTGCCCCCTCACCTGCGGCAAGGGGCTCGAGCGCTGAGGAGGTTGGAAAGTGAAGGAGGCTCTTCTCTACGATAAACTCGAGGATCAAAAGGTAAGGTGCAATCTTTGCAACCACAGATGTCTCATTGGCGAAGGCAAGAAGGGGCTTTGCCAGGTGAGGGTGAACCAGGGGGGAACCCTGTACTCCCTGGTCTACGGGAAGCTCGTAGCGGAAAACGTCGACCCCATAGAAAAGAAGCCCCTCTTCCACGTGCAGCCTGGGAGCCGGTCCTATTCCATAGCTACCTGTGGATGCAACTTTCGCTGCCTCCATTGCCAGAACCACGAGATATCCCAGATGCCGAGGGACGAATCCCGGATCATCGGCTGGGAGGTATCTCCCCGAGAGGTGGTGAGAAAGGCCAAGGCATTGGGGTGCACGAGCATATCGTACACTTATACGGAACCCACGATCTACTTCGAGTATGCCCTGGATGTGGCCAAGTTGGCCAGAGAAGCGGGACTTCTCAACGTGTTCGTCACCAATGGGTACATGACCTCTGAGGCCCTGGATACCTTTCATCCATACCTCGATGCCGCCAATGTGGACCTGAAGGCAGCAACCGATGACTTCTACAAGAAGATCTGCGGTGCCAGGATGGAACCTGTCAAGGAGTCCATAAGGAAGATGTTCTCCCTCGGGGTCTGGGTGGAGGTGACAACCCTAATAATCCCTGGGCTCAATGACGACCCAGAGGGGTTGAGGGAAATAGCGAGGTTTCTCCTCTCCATAAGCCCGGACATTCCGTGGCATGTGAGCGCATTCCATCCCATGTACCGGCTCATGGACAGGCCTAGGACCTCGGCTAGCACCCTCAGAAGGGCGAGGGAGCTCGGCCTGGCAGAGGGGCTCAAATACGTTTATTGCGGAAACATCCCAGGGGAGGGGGAGGATACCCATTGCCCGAGGTGCGGCACTTCCCTGATTCGAAGAATAGGGTTCAGGGTCCTGGAAAACAACGTGAAGGATGGCCACTGCCCCGAGTGCGGGGAAGCTATTCAGGGCCTGGGCCTCTGACCATCGAGCCGTGGCTGGGTCCCGGATACGAATTGCCCGGATGGGACTGACCAGAGGAGTCGGAGCCTGAAACGGATTTTGGGGAAGGCCCCTTTTAAGATCTGCGGGCCCCGAGAAAAGGGATCCTCGGAGGCCGAGGGTCTCCTTCCTCCATGGCCTAGAAGGTCTCAAGGCCGCTTAGCACCCCATGGCAACGGCATGCAGTGAAAAGGACCCACCTTCCGGTGGATCCTTTCACCTTCTCGAGGAGAGAGAGGAGATCCCCTGCCCTTATTCCTCCGACGCCTGGTCCCAGCTGATAGCTCCTCAGGCCGCTCACTCGAAATCCTGGTGCTTCCAGGCCTCCCAGGAGCCTGTAGAGAGGAACTGGTCTGCGAAGACCAGTCACTGGGCAGATTTCCCTTGGCTCGGTGCAGTCTTCAGGGCAGAGGAAGGTCGCGTAGCTGGAATAAAGGTCCATATTCGGCCCTTGGATGGGATTTGGAAGTTGGAGCCCATTGGGAAGAGCGATCTTGCGCCCCCTTTTTTCCCTGGAGAGTCTCCTCAAAATCCATTCATGGGCCAGATGAAATGGGACAGCAGGCACGACCCACTTCAAGGAGCCCGTCTCCATGAGCCCATCGAGTACCTCCACCCCATCTCCCCCAAAACCCATGACCTTCCCCCGGCATACCCTGGCCACCTTCTCTCTGTCCAGGTCCACGAGGGCGAGCCTCCACGATCTCCTTCTCCGGGCCAGGACCTCTATGGCCCTGCTTCCAAAGTGTCCCCCTCCCACGACTAGCACATCCGGGGGTGCCTCGATGGTTCCCTCAGCCATAGTACTTTTTTGCCAAGTGCTTGGATACTCCTATGGGATAAACGGGGAATGTCTCGAATTTCACCAGGTCTATCCAGTCGCTCCTCGTTGCTATGAGCCCCTTCATGTCCGTCTTTATCACGTTGAAGGAGCGGCCCCCTTGGAGATCCGTGAANTCGAAAAGCACCTCCACCCCTGGAGGCCATTTCCACTTTCGCCATTTTTCCTCCACCTTTNTCTGGTTCTCTATGGGCCAAGTGCAGATGTTCATGAACAGCATGGCGCACCTCCCCTAATCTTGTTCGTCCTTCCCCTTCCTCATGGGGAAGCCCCCTCTTCCTCCTCCCTCTCCTCACTCGCCAGGAAATAGGAGGGGTCTCCCTTGCCTATCCTCACAACCTTGGGAGTGTCTCCCGTGAGATCNACAACCGTCGAATGCTCCGCCACTATTTTCCCTCCGTCTATGACAAGATCCACCCTCCCCTTGAGCCTCTCGTGGATGTCATGGGGATCGGAAAAGAGCTCGGTATCCGATTTGGCCACACTCGCAGTGATTATGGGATGGCCCAGCTCCTTGACCAGCTCGAGACATATGGCATTGTCAGGGATTCTTATTCCCACGGTCTTCCTCTTGGTGAGCATCACCTTGGGGACCAATCTCGTTGCCTGCAGGATGAAGGTGTAGGGGCCCGGAAAGAGCCTTTTCATGGTCTTGTAAGCGTAATTAGTCACCTGGGCGTAATGGCTTATGTCCTTTAGGTCCGAGCAGATGATGCTGAGAAGCTTGTTTCTCCCTTTACCCTTTATCTCGTAGACCCTCTCTATCGCGGCCTTCTGATATATGCTACATCCCACCCCGTAAACCGTATCCGTTGGATAGGCTATCACAGCCCCATCCCTGAGGGCTTCCACCACCTGCCTTATCTTTCTCTTCTCCGGGTTCTTGGGGTTTATGGTAATGAGCATGACACCTTCCTCCATCTCCTATCTTTTTTCCATGCCAGGGAAGCCATGGCTAGGCTGCAAGCTTCCCGAAAAAAGAGACCACCTGATCTCTCTTCGCGCCATCCCTGGAAGGCTGGGCTTGTCCATATGGAGACACCNCAAGGATCCTCCCCGTTCATCTTGTCCCAAAGGTCAGCACTTGACAAGCCCTGGTGCATGGAATCTCATAGGTGAGACTTCCCAGAATGGGGAGAAAAGAGAGATGGGCCTCGTTGCTTTCCCTGAGCTTTGCGCTAGGGCGTACACCCTCGAAGACATAAGATACATAAGGAAGTTGGGGCTCAAGGCGGCGGAGATAAACCTCCTCAGAGGAGANGGCATTTTCGAGNATCTCTCGGTTCTTCGTAGCCTTGGAGCGGAGCTTGGGATGGGTTATGTGGTCCACGGGCCCAATGAGGGGGATCCTTGCGATTTGAGGAAACTGGGGGGAAGCNTCTTNGAGAAGATATTGGCAATAATGGATGCATCTTTGGAGATCGGAGCAAGGGTTCTCACTGTCCACTTTTGGATGGACAGGCGCTTCATCCCCCGAGAGGTGGTCTCCAGAAAGGCGGAAATCTTGGAGAGAATGGCTCTCGAGGGGGAAAAAAGGGGACTAATCCTCTGCCTGGAGAATCTGAGCGAGGATCCCCAGGATCTGAGGCTTGCCCTGGAGATCTCACCCTTTTTGGGCTTGACCCTGGATGTGGGCCATGGTCAGCTCATGTCTTCCCGAAACAGGGCTTTAGAGCTCCTGGAGGCCTACCCCACAAGGGTCAAACACGTCCACATTCACGACAACAGGGGAGGAAGCCTTGTGGAAGATGACCTTCATCTTCCTGTTGGCGAAGGATGTGTGGATTTCGAATCCTTCTTTCAAGCGCTCATGAGAAGGGGTTATAGGGGTCTTCTGAGCCTTGAGGTCTCCTCCGATGCCTTGGATGAATCCATCCGCAGAGTGAGGGTCCTCCTACAGGAAGCGAGGAGGAAGGCCACCCATGGGAACTGAGGTCACAGCTCCAGGGGGATCGTTGCATAGGGTGATATCTGCCCTGGCCAAATGGGGCTTGGACGGGAGGGTCAGGATGCTGGGTGAGAGCACTCGCANCTCCCAGGATGCCGCCAATGCCCTGGGGGTGAAGGTGGGCCAGATAGCCAAATCTCTTCTTTTCATGGCGGGTGAAGAGCCCATATTGGTGATCGCCTCGGGAGCCAACAGGGTGAGCGAGAGAAAGCTGGAGGCCCACTTGAGCTCCAAGGTGAGAAAGGCGAGGGCAGAGGAGGTGAGGGATCTCACGGGATTTGCCATAGGTGGAGTGCCACCAGTGGGCCACAAGAGGCATCTAAGGGTCATGGTGGACGAGGATCTTCTCCAATTTGCGGAGATATACGCGGCAGCGGGAACCCCCAATGCGGTGTTCGGGCTCACACCCAAGGAGCTCTTGGAGATAACAGGTGGGGCTGTCCTGGACTTGAAGGAAGAGGGCTGAAAAATCCCGGGCGGAGGTGAGGCCATGGAGCACGAGACCCTCATTGTGGAGACCATCGGGAATGTGGCGAGGATAACTCTCAACAGGCCCGAGGCCTACAACGCCTATGATCTCAAAATGGGCAAGGAGCTCCAGGAGGTCATGGAGCTGTGCTCCAGAGAAGAATCCATAGATGCAGTGATCCTCACGGGCTCTGGAAGGGCATTCTGCTCAGGGGGAGATGTGAGGGCCATGGCCAATGCCCTGGAGGGGGGAAAAGGGAGTACCCTCGCCTTCTTCCAGGATCTCACCCGCTATCTCCACACGACAATAGTGGAGATGAGGAGGATGGACAAGCCCCTTTTGGCAGCCATAAATGGAGTCGTCGCTGGAGCTGGATTCGGACTTGCCATGGCGTGCGATCTCAGGCTGGCGAGCAAGGATGCGAGATTCACCCAGGCTTACACTCGTCTGGGCCTTGTCCCTGATGGGGGCTCGTCATTTTTCTTGCCCAGGTTTTTGGGATCGGGAAAGGCCGCGGAGCTCATGTTCCTCAATTCCGTCTTGGATGCCGAGGAAGCCCTCAGGGTCGGGCTCGTATCCCAGGTGGTGGAAAAGGAAGAGCTAGCTGAGAAGGCAATGGAAATGGCTCAAGCCCTAGCACGAGGGCCCAAAAAGGCCTATGCCCTCTTGAAGAGGCTCCTTTATACCACTTGGCAAAAGGAGCTGGAAGCCCAGCTGGAGGAGGAGAGGAGGGGAATACTGGAGCTGTGCTCCAGCCAGGACTTCCAAGAGGGGGTGAGGGCATTTCTGGAGAAAAGGGAGCCCAGATTCTCCAGCTCTCCTTGACCCTTCTCCCACCACCCCATACTATACCTTTGGCCCAATCGCAGCCTTAGAGGAAGAGGAGAGATGATAGACATCCGCATTTTCAGGAACCAACCGGAGCTCGTACGGAGATCCCTCAAGGAGCGGGGTCTGGAAATGGACCTGGAGGGCCTCCTGGAGCTGGACCGAAAGCTGAGGGAGATAACCCGAAATTGGGAGGAGACCCAGCACAGAAGGAAGGCCCTCTCCCAGGAGATAGGCCTTCGCATGAGAAGGGGAGAGGATGTGTTCTCCCTCAAGGAGGAAGTGAGGAGACTGGGTGAGACCTTGGATGCCCTCGAGGCCCAAAGGCAGGAACTGGAGGAGACCCTTCGCTCCAAGCTCCTCGAGATACCCAACATTCCCCACGATACGGTCCCCTATGGCAGGGGCGAGGAAGACAATCTGGAAGTGAGAAGATGGGGCGAACCTCCGGAGTTCGAGTTCGATCCCAAGCCCCATTGGGATATAGGGGAGGCCTTGGGGATCTTGGACTTTCAGAGAGGAGCCAAGCTCGCTAGGACCCGCTTCACCCTGCTCAGGGGTGCAGGAGCGAGACTCGAGAGGGCACTCATTCAATTCATGCTCGACCTTCATACCAAGGAGCATGGATATCTGGAAGTGCTCCCTCCCTTTCTGGCCAACAGGGACTGCCTCATCGGCACGGGGCAGCTTCCCAAGTTCGAGGAGGATCTTTTCCGCGTGGAGGGTTGGGATCTCTACCTGATTCCAACAGCAGAGGTGCCAGTGACCAATATCCACAGGGACGAGATCCTGGACGAGAGGGATCTTCCCCTCTACTACACAGCATACACCCCCTGTTTCAGGAGCGAGGCTGGATCGTATGGAAAGGATGTGAGAGGCCTCATAAGGCAGCATCAGTTCGACAAGGTGGAGCTCGTGAAGATCACCACGCCCGAGACTTCCTGGGCCGAGTTGGAGACCCTTGTGAGAGATGCGGAGGAGGTTCTCAAGAGGCTCGGTCTCCATTACAGGGTGGTGGTGCTCTGCACGGGAGATCTTGGGTTTGCCTCCGCCAAGACTTATGATATAGAAGTGTGGCTCCCGGGTCAGGGAACCTTCAAGGAGATATCCTCCTGCAGCAATTTCACGGACTTTCAGGCACGGAGGGCCAATATTCGGTATAGACCCAAAGGCAAGAAAGGNACTGAACTGGTCCATACCTTGAATGGCTCGGGCTTGGCCGTGGGGAGGACATTGGTCGCCATATTGGAGAATTACCAGAGGGCTGATGGAAGCGTGATAGTACCAGAGGTCTTGCGTCCCTACATGGGGGGGCAGGAGGTCATAGGGCCAGGAAGCCGTTAGGTTCCTCGGCACCCAGTGGTGTGTTTCGCGGAGGAGTGGCCGAGTGGTTTAAGGCGGCGGTCTTGAAAACCGTTGCTCCCCGATGAGGGGGGCCGTGGGTTCGAATCCTACCTCCTCCGCCACTCCTTCACACTCCCTCAGGACTGCTGCCCGAGGGCGCAAAAGGAACTGAGCTCAGATGAGCGGAGCCTTCAACTTTTCATCTCGTTTTCTCAGAGGAATCGGAACTTCCTTTCTCGGCCAGATCCCAATGGGCTTTGGAAAAGGCGCGGCTCCATGAGGCACATTCGAATGGCCTCCCACGTCTCCCCTCAACCCCATCTAGGTCGAGGCGGGGTGGGAAATGGGAGAGGTACGCGAGGTAGCGGTGGCCCGAGGGGACATGTCTCGATCGAGCCAGTCCTTTCCTTGGGGACGTGCGGAGCCCGCCCCTCCGCGAAATGGCCAAGGGATCGGGANAAGGCCTTCCGGGGGCAAACCAGGGGACGGNGCGAAGGNCGGTTTTCTCGGAGGGACGCGCTCTGCGCGNCCGTGTGGTACGGCCGTCCGAATGTGGAGGCATTTCATTTCCACCCGATGACGAGGCCAAGGGCCCGTGGCCTAAGGGCGACATGCCGCGGTCAAGCCCGTGCCATCTTTTGCGGGCGTGCAGAGCCCGCCCCTCCGCGGGGTGGGCTATCCGAGCTAGGACGGCCTAGCGGGGCAAACCGGGGATAACGCTGGGGGCGGTTTTCTCGGAGGGGCGCACTCTGTGCGCCCGCGTTGCAAGGCCGCACGCGAGCCGAGGCATTCCATTTCCACCGGATGCGTGCGCGAGAGGCCGGGGCCCTAANGNGGAAAATCCTCCTCGGAGCCAATGCCGTCATTGTGGGCGTGCAGAGCCCGCCCCTCCGCGAAATGGCCAAGGGATCGGGACAAGGCCTTCCGGGGGCAAACCAGGGGACGGCGCGAAGGGCGGTTTTCCTGGGCCCGCGCCTTTCTTGCCCGGGTGGGCCGGTTCGGGCTTGGGGAACTTCCAACCAATGGCCTCCACACTTCGAGCTTCTAGCCCCCTTTTACCAGTGCATTTTCGCTGTCCCAAATATGGTTGCCGTTGCGGTCTTGGAGCATGTGTGGTATCTTCCATAAGCTAAGGCTCGGGAATACTGGGCTTCCAGGGCAGCTTGCCCATGAAAAACAAGAGGAACATTCGATTGGTCCTCGTGTACGATGGTGGAGGTTACCACGGTTGGCAAGTACAGCCCGGGGTTTTGACGATTCAGCAAGTGGTGGAGGACACCCTCTCTCGGATCATCCAGGAAAGGGTGAGGGTCAAGGCAGCTGGGAGGACGGATGCCGGGGTGCACGCCCTCTTTCAGGTGGTGAACTTCTCCACTCACTCTGGCCTTGCGCCTCAGGTCCTCTTGAGGGCGCTAAATGCTCTTCTTCCCCCTGACATTAGGGTGATTTGGTCCGAGGAGGTGCCTTCCTCATTTCACTCGAGATTCTCGGCAGAGGCAAAGACCTACCAGTATTGCATTTGGAACAGTCCCGTAGCATGTCCTTTCCTGAACAGGTATAGCTGGTGGATACCGATGCAGCTGGAGCTCGAGGCCATGAGGAAAGCTGCCTCACAGATCATAGGAGAGCACGATTTTGTGGCCTTCAAGGCCTCTGGCTCGGGTGCCAAGAACACGGTGAGAAGGGTCCTAGAGTGCGGATGGGATGAAAGTGGCCCGATGCTGAGGTTCTCGGTGAAGGCGACGGGCTTCTTGAGATACATGGTGAGGGGACTTGTGGGCACTATGGTGGAGATAGGCCTGGGGAAAAGGCCTCCTGAAGATCTTCTCCAGGTAATAGAGTCAAGGGAGAGGTCCTTGGCCGGGCCCACAGCTCCCGCAAGGGGGCTTTTCTTGGCCAGGGTTTTCTATCCACCGGAGTTCTCGTTGGAGCTGGGAGAGGAGGGATGTTGCGGGTGGATGGAGCACCTTGTGGGGTTGAAGGCTGCGAGTCCATCTGGACTTTAGACCACTGAGTGCGAGGCAATTTTGATGTCGCTGTTTCTGGTCACAGGAGGTGCTGGGTTCATAGGCTCCCACACCGTGGAGAGATTGCTGGAAGAGGGTCACAGGGTGCGGGTTGTGGACAATTTCTCAACTGGGAGAAGGGAGAACCTATCCCATTTGCTAGGCCATCCATGCTTGCAAATAGCTGAAGGGGACATATGCGACGAGGAGCTCGTGGAACAAGTGATGGATGGTGTGGACTTCGTCATTCACCTGGCGGCGATCCCCTCTGTCCCCAGATCTGTCGCTGATCCCTTCTCGAGCTACAGGGTGAACGTGGAGGGCACCCTCAAGGTCCTCGCCTCGGCCAGGGATGCGGGAGTGGGGAGGGTTGTCCTGGCATCCTCCTCTTCCATCTATGGCGGACTGGATGAGGACAGGAACTCCTCCAAGGCCAAGAAGGAGTCCATGCCCCCGAGGCCCCTCTCGCCCTACGCGGCAACGAAGCTCGCAGCAGAAGGACTGTGCAGGGCCTTTTTCCATTCATACGGGCTGGAGACAGTGGCTCTTCGTTATTTCAACGTGTTCGGGCCGAGGCAGGATCCCACATCCCAATATGCATCGGTCGTCCCGAGATTCGCATCAGCGCTTCTCAAAGGAGAGAGGCCGACCATATACGGGGATGGTCACCAGACAAGGGACTTCACTTACGTGTCAAACGTGGTGGAGGCGAACCTCCTCGCCTGCAAGGCCCTAGGGGCAGAAGGTGGCGTCTTCAACGTGGCCTGCGGAAGAAGTGTCAGTGTGCTCCAACTCCTGGAGATGATGGCAAGGGAGCTCGAGGTCAGAGTCGAGCCCCACTTCGCTCCTCCAAGACCTGGAGATGTGCGCCACTCGAGGGCTGACATCTCTCTCGCTAAAAGTGTCCTGGGCTATAAGGTGCAAGTGGACCTGGAAGAGGGGATAAGGAAGACATTGGACTACATGAGGCGCCTGATGGGCGCTCAGAAAGGAGCAGGGGAAAGGGACATTGGGTGAAAGAAGTTCCAAGGGGGTTGGTCCCGGAAGAGGTTATTGGATCCGGGGTTCCGAGTCGAGTTCGGTATTCCATGTCCCTAGAAGGTCGCGAGAAAGATGATCTCGCAGAAACGGTCTTCCCATTGGTTCGGCACCCTTGGGGAGGGGAGTTTGGCCATGGGGAGCGGCCGGAGAAGGGGATTCTGGGCTAGGCATTTCAAAAGGAGACTAGAAGGGGGTTGGGAGAAATGAACATATGTGTTGTGGGTGCTGGCTATGCTGGGCTTGTCACAGCGGCGTGCTTCGCTGAATTCGGCCTCAGGGTCACATGTGTGGACAAGGACGAGAAGAAGATAGAGAGCCTGAAGCAGGGGAAGGTCCCTTTCTTCGAGCCCGGGCTCGAAGAGATGGTCCAGAGGAATATGGCCCAAGGAAGACTCTCTTTTTCGACAGATCTCGCCTGGGGTGTGCGCAATTCATTGGTCATATTCATCTGCGTTGGCACGCCTTCCAAGGAAGACGGAAGCGTGGATCTTTCCGCGGTGGATGAGGTAGCTGCACAGATTGGCGAGGCCCTCGATGGTTACAAGCTAGTTGTCACAAAGAGCACTGTCCCTGTTGGCACCACAAGGAGGGTTGAGGCCATAATAAGGGAGAAAAGCAAGGGGAAGTATCACTTCGATGTGGCGAACAACCCCGAATTTCTCAGAGAGGGGTCCGCAGTAGAGGACTTCATGAGGCCCAACAGGGTGATAATAGGTGCCGAGAGCGACCAGGCCAGGGCCATCCTCAGGGATCTCTATAGCCCCCTCTATCTCATAGAGGCCCCCTTCGTCATAACCAACATTCAGACCTCGGAGATGATCAAATATGCGAGCAATGCCTTTTTGGCCACCAAGATCTCCTTCATAAACGAGATGGCCCTCCTCTGCGACAAGCTTGGCGCCGATGTATATCAGGTGGCTCGTGCCATGGGCCTGGATCAGAGAATAGGCCCCAAGTTTCTCCATCCAGGGCCTGGCTTCGGTGGATCCTGCTTTCCCAAAGACACGAGGGCCCTTGCCCACTTCGCCAGGGAGGCGGGAGTGGAGCTGGAGATAGTGGAGGCTGTGATCAGGGTCAACAAGAGGCAAAGGGAATGGGCTGTGAAGAGGATCGAGGAGGCGCTCGGGGGAATACAGGACAGGACAGTGGCCCTCCTGGGCCTCACCTTCAAGCCGAATACGGACGATATTCGAGAGGCTCCGGCCATTTACATAGCCCAGGAAATCTTGACAAGAGGTGGAAGGCTGAGGGCATACGATCCCGTTGGGATGGAGAATGCCTCCCATGTCCTGAATGGCAACGTCACCTTCTGTTCCGATGCTTACGATGCAGCTACAGGTAGCGACGCTCTGGTCATAGCCACTGAGTGGAACCAGTTCAGAAATCTGGACATGGACCGGATGAAGGAACTCTTGGCAAGGCCAATTCTCGTGGACCTCAAGAACATTTACGACCCCGAAAGGATAAGGGACAAAGGCTTCGCCTATTATGGGGTGGGGAGGAACTGATGGCCTTCCTGCCCAAAGCCTTTGCCAAAAAAGGAGTTCCAGCTCCAGTCGAATCCAAGAAAACAAAGAGCGCCATAAGAGAATACGCTGAGGCTATAGCCATAGCCCTCCTCATAGCCTTGGTCATAAGGACCTTCATTGTCCAGGCATTCAAGATCCCGTCGGGTTCAATGATTCCCACTTTGGAGATAGGCGATCACATCTTGGTGAACAAGTTCATCTACGGCTTCAGGATCCCGTATACGAGGATCCGCCTCCTCCCCTTCACAAAACCCGAAAGGGGCGACGTCATAGTGTTCGTCTATCCGGAAGACAAATCCAAGGACTTCATAAAGAGGGTGATCGCGGTCGGTGGAGACACTGTGGAGATAAGGGACAAGAAGGTCTTCATAAATGGAAAGCCCTGGGATGACCCCCACGCCTTCTTCACAGACCCGAGGATAATTCCTAGGGGCATGGACCCCAGGGACAATTTCGGCCCGGTCAAGGTCCCAGAGGGAGAGCTATTCGTGATGGGAGACAACAGAGACAATAGCAGGGACTCTCGCTACTGGGGATTTGTCCATGTGGGCGAGGTCAAGGGCAAGGCTTTCCTCATTTACTACTCGTGGGACAGCACCAATCACGGAATCCGATGGAGCAGGATAGGGAGGCTGATACGCTGAGGGGAACGAAAAGGGCTACCTTGACGAATGGGCATCTTTTTTGCTAATTGGCCCAGTTGGAGCGCACTCCCTCGAAGAGGAGATGCCCCGAGTGGGGCCGCATAAAGGGGGGCAGGAGATCTCCAGGCCAAAATAAGGATATGGGCCTGGGCAAAAAGATGAATCATTCTCATGGGTTGCGTTGAAATTCCGCGATCCTTTACGGGCGGAGCCTTTCTTTTGGAAACCACCATCCATCCCACCATAAGGTTCTCTTGGAGCCAGTGGTTCCTCATGGGGAGATCTCTTGGGGACGGGCGCCTTTACTCCACGGCGTCACCTCGGTGACGCCTCCATTGCTTGACCCCGGAAGGGCGGTCGTGCTACCAAATACAGGCCCTCGTACAAGGGGGAGGGAAGGGATCGGGACATGCCTCCAGATACGGGAAAGAGGGTGCTCCTCGATGCATCAGGGGTGAGAAGGGCTTTGAGGAGGATGGCGAGCCAGATAGCCGAGCGCCATCCGGGAGAGGGTGACTTGGCCCTCGTAGGGATAAGGACAAACGGGATTTACATTGCCCAAAGGCTCGCCAAGGAGATCGAGGCCATAGAGGGCCTAAGGCTCGAGACGGGGATCATAGATGTCACCCTCTACAGGGATGACATCTCTAGAGGAAGGCCGCACCCACTGGTCAAGAGGACAGAGATCCCGTTCCCAGTTGACGACAGGAAGATAATCCTCGTGGATGATGTGCTCTTCACTGGCAGGACGACCCGCGCAGCACTCGATGCCCTCATGGATTTCGGGAGGCCAGCTCTGGTCGAGCTCGCTGTGCTTGTGGACAGGGGGCATAGGGAGTTGCCCATTCGGGCTGACTATGTGGGGCTCGAGGTCTCGACCTCCAGGGATGAATCCGTGATAGTTCGCATGGAAGAGGCCGAGGGAGCCGATGAGGTCCTCCTTGTGGGGCCAGGGTGGAAGGGGGAGTCGTGAGCGAGGTGGCTTGGCAGAAGGGCTGGTGGAGAAAGGATCTCCTCAGCATAAAGGAGCTCAGCCGCGAGGAGATCCAGATGATCCTGGATACCGCCGACTCCTTCAAGGAGATCTCCACGAGGGACATAAAGAAGGTTCCCACCCTGAGGGGGAAGACCGTGATCACCCTCTTTTACGAGCCCAGCACTCGCACGAGGACCTCCTTCGAGATCGCTGCAAAGAGGCTCAGTGCGGACACCATAAACATCTCGGTCTCCACAAGCAGTGTGGTGAAGGGCGAGACGCTCCTGGATACAGCCCTCAATCTCCAGGCCATGGAGCCCGACATAATAGTCTTGCGCCACAGCGCAGCGGGTGCACCGGATATGCTGGCTCGAGCCCTGAAGGCCTCGGTGATAAACGCGGGAGATGGCTTCAGGGAGCACCCGACTCAGGCCCTCCTCGACATGATGACGGTGAGGGAGAAGAAGGGAAGCCTCGAGGGATTGCTCCTGGCAATCGTGGGAGACATAGCCCACAGCAGGGTTGCCAGGTCCAACATTTACGGGTTCAAGAAAATGGGGGCCAGGGTGAGAGTGGTCGGCCCAGGCACTCTCATCCCTAGGGGGATCGAATCCCTCGGGGTGGAAGTCTTCCACGACCTCAGGGAGGGGATCAGGGGGGCGGATGTGGTAATGGCCCTGCGGATCCAGAGGGAGAGGCTCGAGGGGGCCTTTTTCCCCTCCGAGAGGGAATATGCCAGGTTTTTCGGCCTCAGCCTGGATGTGCTCAGGGAGATGGCGCCCAATGCCCTCATCATGCATCCAGGGCCCATGAATAGGGGGGTGGAGATAACGCCGGATGTGGCAGATGGGCCCGGCTCGGTGATCCTGGAGCAGGTGACTAATGGGGTCGCTGTGAGGATGGCTGTTCTCTACTTGCTTGCTGGAGGCACAAGAGGTGAGGATCTGCATTAGAGGGGGAAGGGTGGTGGATCCCTCCCAGGGCCTCGATGGGCCCGCTGAGATCTGGATAAAGGGCGGCCAGATAGAGGCCATCTGTAGGGCTGGGGCTCCAGTCGGCGGATGCCAGAGGGACGCCCAGATCATAGAGGCGAAGGACTTCCTCATCGTTCCAGGCCTTGTGGACATGCACGTTCACCTGAGGGATCCTGGCTACGAGTACAAGGAGACCATCCTCACTGGAGCAGAGGCAGCTGTGGCAGGCGGGGTCACATCCGTAGCATGCATGCCCAATACCGATCCACCCATGGACCATGGGGCGGTTGTGGAGTACGTCCTCAGGAAAGCCAAGGAGGCCGCCCTTGCCAAGGTCTATCCCATAGGAGCCATATCCCGAGGCCTGAAGGGGGAGGCCCTCTCCGAGATCGGGGAGCTCAAGGCCTCGGGGGTTGTGGCCATATCGGATGATGGGAGGCCGGTCACCAATGCCCTCGTCATGAGGAGGGCCATGGAGTACGCGAAGGGATTCGGTCTTCCTGTGATCTCCCATTGCGAGGAGCCCACCTTGAGTGCCAGGGGCTCCATGAATGAGGGAGAGGTCTCCCTGGAGCTGGGCTTGAGGGGAATTCCCTCGGTGGCCGAAGAAGCAATGGTGGCGAGGGACATTCTTCTCGCCGAGTGGACTGGATGCCATGTTCACATAGNCCACGTGAGCACGGCTGGGTCCGTGAGGCTCATAAGGGATGCCAAGAGAAGGGGGGTCAAGGTGACGGCAGAGGTCACCCCCCATCACCTGGTCCTGACCCACGATGCAGTGCGCANCTGGGATACGGATACCAAGGTGAATCCCCCTTTGAGAAGCAGGGAGGACGTGGAAGCCCTCCAGGAGGCCTTGAGGGACGGGACAATAGATGTCATAGCTACAGATCATGCCCCCCATGCGAGGGTGGACAAGGAAGTGGAATACGAGCTTGCTGCCTTCGGAATATCCGGCTTGGAGACTTTGGTGGGCCTTACCTTGATGCTTGTGGAGAGAGGGGTCTTGGATCTCTCCCAGTGGGTGACGAAGGTCTCCATGAACCCCGCAAGGATCCTGGGTATAAAGGGTGGGACCCTCACCCCGGGAAGCCCGGCGGATCTGACGATCATTGACACGAACACTTCCTGGAAGGTGGATCCCGCAAATTTCCGCTCCAAGGGGAAGAATACCCCTTTCAAGGGTTGGATCCTCAAGGGGAGGGTCGTCTACACCTTAGTAGATGGCCGCGTTGTCTACAAGGCAGGAATTTGACCCCGAAGCAGTGATGTCGCCTTGGCATTGCCGAAAGGGGGCGTGGGTCAGCCAGGGGCCGGAGGGTCGGGCTCTGCACGACCGCAAAAAACCGCCTTGGGCGTGGAATCCACCCATCTTCACGGCTTAAGACGAACACTTCCCTCCGGAAAACCAAAAATGGCACCCGGGGGTTAAGACCATCTTCCGAGGACCCTCGACCCCATGGCCATAGACGTGCCGTCCCTGGTTGAACCTCGAGAAAATGCTGCTCGCATCCTAGTTGTGGATGACGAGGAGGGCATGAGGGACTTCCTCTCCATACTCCTCCGGAAGGAGGGATATATGGTGAAAACCGCAAAAAGCGGAGAGGAAGCCCTCCTCATCCTCGAGCAGGAGAGATTCGACCTCGTCATCACAGACCTGAGGATGCCGAAAATCACTGGCCTCGATGTGCTTCATAGGATCAAGGAAAAGGATCCAGAAATAGGGGTCGTGATGATAACCGCCTACGCCTCCACGGAGACGGCCGTGGATGCCATGAAAGGCGGTGCTTTCGATTACATAGCGAAGCCATTCGATGTCGAGGAGATGAAGGAGGTGGTGAAGGAGGCCCTCAAAAGGCGCCTAAGGGAGGAGATGGACCGAACGTTGGGCCTCCAGAAGCGCACGAGAACGAGCTTCGGAGACATAATCGGGACAAGTCCCGCAATGCAGAAGATCTTCGATCTCATCCCCCGGGTGGCCGCAACCCCGATAAATGTCCTGATCACGGGCGAAAGCGGAACCGGAAAGGAACTTGTAGCCCTGGCGATCCACGACAACAGTCCGANAAAAGACGGCCCAATGGTGACCATCAATTGTGGAGGCATCCCAGATACACTCCTCGAAAGCGAGCTTTTCGGCTATCAGAAAGGGGCCTTCACAGGTGCGACGACCAACAAGCCTGGCCTTCTCGAGTTGGCAAATGGTGGGACCGTGTTCCTGGACGAAGTAGGGGAATTGCCCCCCCAGCTTCAAGTGAAACTCCTGAGAGTCGTTCAGGAAAAGAGCTTCCAGAGGATAGGCGGGACGGAGCCCATCCACGTGGATGTCCGTTTCATATGCGCAACCAACAAGAACCTGGAGGAGGAAGTCATAAAAGGCCGATTNCGGGAGGACCTTTACTACAGGATCAACGTCGTTCACATTCACGTGCCGCCCCTCAGGGAGAGAAGAGAAGATATACCTCTTCTGGCTCAGCACTTCCTGGAAAAATATGCCAGGGAGATGGGAAAAGACGTCCAGGGCCTCTCCTCTTACGCACTGGAGGTGCTCAAGAACTATCATTTCCCGGGTAATGTGAGGGAGCTCGAGAACATCATCCAGAGAAGCGTTGCCTTGGAGCAGACGAAGCTCGTATTGCCAGAGAGCCTTCGGCTCGCAGCTCACAAGGAATCGGAAGCCGCCTCCTACGGCCCTGAGAAGATCCAGGTGGAGAGACTCCTAGACCAAGGGTTCAACTTGGAGGAATGGCTCCTGGAGATGGAAAGGGAGTTCATCCTGAAGGCCTTGGAGCGAACAGGAGGGGTCAAGACCGAGGCAGCCAAACTTTTGGGGATAAGTTTCCGATCCCTGAGATACAGGTTGGAGAAGCTGGGTCTGGGCGATGGAAAGGGGGACCAGTGACATTTTGTGTCACCCAAGTGACATTTTTTGTCACCACCAAAACCCCTCCCTTGGAGGGTCGGGCTCCGCACGACCGCCAAGGAATGCCTTGGCTCGACCGTGGCCTTTCCCCATTTGGCCACCGCCTTTGGCCGGACCGCCTGGGTGGGCATGCTCTTCACGACCGCACAAATGGGCCTCGGCATTCGACCGACATATCTTCACGGACGCGCGGAGCGCATCCCTCCGCGAACTTGGCCTTTGGCTTGTTTCCGAATTGTCCCCGCTGGGCAAAATCGGTTTGGGCTGGCGCCCCTCGGAGGGTCGGGCTCCGCACGACCGCCAAGGAAAGCCCTTGGCTCCACCGCGGCATTCCGCCTCTGGCCACCGCCTCTTGCTCAACCCCATCGGAGGACCCTGCCCGGTACGATCCGCAAGCGAACGGGCTCGGCATGCGACCAACACATCTTCACGGACGCGCGGAGCGCATCCCTCCGCAAACGATATTCGGGCCAACCAACATTCCGTGTGCTTTTCCCGCAAGGCCACACGCTCGGGGTTGGCCCCTCGGAGGGTCGGGCTCCGCACGACCGCCAAGGAAAGCCCTGGCCCGACCGTGGCATTCCGCCTCTGGCAACCGGCTCTTGCTCAACCGCATCGCATGTTCGGCCTTTGCACGACCGCAATTCAAGGCCCTGCGGCTTTCATCGAGGCTTTTCCTTCGGCCACTTACCCCTGCTCGATCCACTGCGGATGATGCTCTTCGAGGAAAATCCACATCTTGACCCTACACAATCGCACTCGACCCCTTGCAAGAAAAAAATTGCTCCGTCTAGTCAAACACCGATTTCGGCACGCTAATTGCTTGCATCTGCTCCAAAACCGGGTCTCTTTTCTTCTTGCAAGGGGGGTTCTGCCGTGAAAACCCGAAGAGGCTTTACCCTTCTGGAACTGATGATCGTCGTTGCAATAATAGGTATCCTCGCTGCGATCGCAATTCCCAACTTCATTGGTTTCAAGAAAAAGGCCATGATCGCGGCCGCGGCGGCCAACTTGGAAAACGCCCGAGCAGTGCTTTCGAGCTACGCTGCGGCTCAAGATGAGTGGTGTTATCCCCCTACAATGACCAACTATAGCGACTTCGTGGACATCCTCACCTCCCACGGCCTTGCATTTCCATCGAGCCCCGAAGGCCTAAAGTGGGGTTCCTTCAACGGGTACTACCGGGACCCATCCGACTGCAAGCTATATACCATTTCCGTTACCGTGGCAGATGGGGCAACGCGTTTGAAGGCACTTCCATCAGGAGTCTGCTGTAGCGCTGAAAGCGTCCCACCCACAAACTGCGAGAACTTCGCCAAGAATATTCTCTCCTGCTCGACCCTAGGAGTCCCGTGAGATGAAGATTCCCCTCACTGTAGCGACCTGTGACGTTTCCATGGCCACCTCGGGTGACATTTTGGGGCACCTAGCTGACATATCCCGGCAACCCCGGAAGACAAGGAGAGGGCGATTTGGGGATGTGGGAGAAGGGATCATGCTTCACCAGAAGCCCTTCTTCCCTAGTGCCTTGCCAGCTCGAGGGATGCGGCCTCAGGAGATGGAAGCGATTCCAAAACTTGGCATGGTAATTGCTTCAGACCTCGATGTAACAAAACCTAGGAAAGGGGGGATGCCAAGACCTGACAAACTGTGCCACAAGCCCAAAAGAGAGTTTCTTTTGCGCGAGGAAAAACTTTGATAAGGAGGAGATGAGATGAGAAGAGGTCAGAAAGGTTTCACGCTAATCGAGCTCATGATCGTGGTTGCCATCATAGGCATCCTCGCCGCGATCGCAATCCCCAACTTCATCAGCTTCAAGAAGAAGGGTATTATTTCCTCGGCAATAGCCAACCTGGAGACCCTGAGGTCTGCCCTCACACAATACGCAGCGGACCGAGACGACGGCTGCTATCCGCAGAGCGGTAGTTGGGGGACGGGCGGTAGCGGCATACATACAATGTTGGCACCATACGGTTTGACATTTCCTGACAGTGAGGCCGCTCTGAAGTGGCAGGTGAACTCCTTCACTTACACAAGAGACGGTCAGAGTTGCGTGTTGTATACGGTAAAAGTGACCGCATCTGACGGAGAAACGGTTCTCAAGGCCTTGCCGCAAGGTGTTTGCTGCAGTGATACTGAGTCCAACCCCTCCGATAACTGCGACAAATACGCCAAGAACTCACCCAAGTGCAGTCAATTCGGGGCTGGTTTGTAAGACCTTCTCTGGGGGCTCCGGGGCCACTTTCAGAACAAAGAGGGCCGCGGAAGTCCCCTCTTTTCACCCCGAGCCCGGGAGAACATTCCATTGGCGCGATTTTGGAAACACCGAGAATAGCTGGGCGCTCATTGGCGAGGTTCAAGCAAAGCGCGGAAAAGTTTTTATATGGAATGCTCCCCGCATCACCTTTCGCCTCGAATCTCTGAGATTGTCGGAGCCTTCAGGGGCAAGACAGAAGCCATTCGTCGAGCCGGTCATGTGACTCACCAAGAAGAAAGGACCATGGCGTGCTGAGTGTACCTCGAGCAGGGCAGCGAATCGCAGAGATGCCCCTCTTAGTATGGTTTGTGGGCATCGGGTTTGGGGTTTTTTTGTGCATCGGGCAGGGCGGGGAGTCTGTGAGCTCCACATTTTGGATCCAGACGAGCCTTCTGGCGCTGGCGGTATCCCTTTGTCTGTCGCGGGGGGAAAAAGAAAAGACGACCCCGAATAGTTTTCAAGTATTGCCGATGGCCGCGTTTCTCTTGCTCTCGGGACTGGGATCCCTAGTGGCTCCCTACGCCTTTTCGACCCAGCTCGAACTGACGTGGTTTTTCTCCTGCTTTTGCGCTTTTCTGTGGCTCATGTTCCGTGCCTCGGATAGGACGAGAGAAAGGCTTCTTGAAATCTCAGTCTATATAGCACTAGCTCAAGCGGTATATGGGTTGGTTCAGTTTTACCTTCTTGGCGCTACAAGAGCCAAAGGGACGTTTGCAAGCCCGAATCACGCGGCCACTTACATAGCGGCTGGTGTTATCTATTGCTACGTCCTTGCATGTATTGGCCCTTTTTCGGTGGCCAGAAGATTGACGTGGGCCATTCTCGGAGGGTTAGGCTTGTGGTCCCTAGTGGGGACCGGTTCCAGAAGCGTCCTATTTTCCATGGGCATTGCGCTGATTTCTTCCGTGAGCCTGTTAGGTCTTGCGAAGAGATATCTTCTAGGAGTGCTACTTCTTCTTGCAGCGCTGATTGTCGTTCCGAACCCAATGAGAGACAGGCTCCTTTTTTCGAGAACCGAAGACATTTATGCTGTCCAAAGGCCCAAGATATGGCTTCAGAGCGCAAAAATCATTCTCGACTATCCTCTCTTTGGGGCGACTCTGGGGAACTTCGAGTACGTGAGTTCGAGATATCAATTCCCGGTCGATGAAGGAGTGGGGCGATACTCCAAGACCTTCATCACTGCCGACAACGGATTTTTGGAGCTAGCAGCGGAAACNGGCATCCCCGGAATCCTTTGCATGCTATGGGGAACTTGGGTTGCCTTCGGGGCCTT
>JGI24188J35168_1000056_pt1 | contig 51512 bp, 42 predicted proteins | sample YNPBryantNP2012_FD_35168 | JGI IMG/M metagenome (IMG submission 35168) | reverse complement strand
CTGGCGAACCTGCTGCAGTTGGCCAACACCAAGGGGCAACTGCGGGTGGCGGCTCCCCAGCCTCTGGCGCTGGCTTGCCGCATCTACACCACCTCCCTGGGTGGCGGGACCTACGGCCAGGGGATCCCCGCCCTGCCCTTGGGCAGCTTCAGCAGCCAGGCGCGCACCTTGGCCGGGGTGCGCAACCGGGACGGCTACCGAACCAACGTGGGGTTCGCCAGCGGCACCAGCCGGGTGAACGCGGTGGCGCGGCTCTACGATGCCTCCGGCGCGCTCTTGGCCACGCGCAGCGACCTTTCGATCCCCCCCGCTTCGCTCCAGCAGTTCCGGCTCCAGGATCTCTTCCCGGGCGCCCCGGACCCCAACCCGGTGGGCAGCATCCAGGTGGTTCCCACCGGGCCGCTGGCGGTGTACCTCTCGGTGGTGGACGGGACGAGCCAGGATCCGGTGCTGCTCTTGGCCCCTTGACCGGTGGACCGGGCCTCTACACCTCCACGCCCAGGAGCTTGCGGGCCAAAAACCCCAAGCCGAAGTTCAAGACCGCCACCGAGAAGCTCAACAGGGCCATTTCCGCGAAGCGTCGGCCGAAGGGCTCGTCCTTGGCCACCGCGNTGTAGAAGTTGAAGCCGGCAATCACCAAAACCCCCAGGCCGAGAGTGAGGGCCAAATCCAGGTAAAAGTTCGCGAACAGCAAGTACGGCGCGATGAGCAGCAGCACCGTGAGGATGTAAGCTGTACCGGTATAAACCGCGGCCCGTAGCGGGTGCTTTTCCACCCCCTCCGAGCGGGTGGAGAGGTAAGAGGAGGCGGCCATGGAGAGGCTGGCGGCGATGCCGGTGATGAGCCCCGANAGCGCGATGAGCTTGGTGTTCTGGAACGCCAAGGTGAGGCCCGCCAGGGCACCGGTGAGCTCCACCAGGGCGTCGTTGAGCCCCAGCACCACCGAGCCCGCGTAGTGCAGCCGCTCCTCCTCCAGCATGCCCAGCAGCTCGGCCTCGTGCTGCTCCTCGTCGCGGATCCAGGCCTCGATCCCCGGCACCGCGCCCACCAGCTTGCCGTAGTGCACCTGCACCCGCTNCTCCCCCCGCTCCATGAGCTTCAAGCCGAAGGTGAGGCCGAAAAGCCGGGCCACCCAGTAGTAAAGCCGCACCATCCAGCGCCGCGGGGCCACCGCCGCCCCGGTGAGCGCTTGCCAGTCCTGGGCGTGACGCAGCTCGTCGGCGGCGATGCGCTCCAGCACCCGGCGGTTCTCCCCCTCCGGGAGCCGCTGCGCCAGGCGGCGGTAAATCTCGTGTTCCGTGAGCTCCAGCCGCTGAAACGCCAGGGTCAGCTCCAGCACCTCCGGGGCAAGTTGCACCTGGGAACGCACCTCTCCCCTCCTTTCCGCTGGCGACCACCACGAGCGGTGCCAGCCGTGGTTATCGTACCGCCGCGGCGAGCGGGCGAGCGNGCGGGCGGGCGGGACCCAGGAGCAGCTTTTCCGGCTCAGCTTGCCGGTTTGGCGCCGCTTCCGGGTGCGTGCGGGTGCACCGGCAGCCGGGGCGCTGCAGGCCTGGCCTGCAGCGCGCCGCTGGGGCAGCCTTCCACGCACCGCAAGCAGTTGGTGCAGCCGGCAAAGCGCCCCATGCGCCGGGGGTCGATCCCCCAGGGGCAGTGGAGGTGGCAGGGGGCAAGCTGCGGGTCCACGCAAAGCGGCGGCTGGAAACGCACCGCCAGGGTCCAGGGGGTGCGGAGCAGGTTCCAGAGGCTGCCCACCGGGCAAAGGGCGCGGCACACCAGGCGGCGGCCGAGGAGCTCCGCGGCAAGCCACAGGAGCAGCAGCGTGCCGGTGAGCGTGGGGGGCACGCGAAGGTAAAAAAGCTCCTGGGGCAAAGCGGTGAGCAGGCGGGGCGGGGCGAGCCACGCCACCAACGGCACCGCCAAGGCCCAGCTCCCGGCGAGGAACGCGAAAAGCACGGCAAGCCGCACCCAGAAAAGCCTTCGGTAACCCTGGGCGCTCCAGCTGCTGCGCAGCTTGAGCACCCGCAGCTTGAAGCTGTCCAAAGCCTCGGAGAAAAGCCCCCAGGGGCAAACCCAGGAGCAAAAAACCGGCCCCAACGCCAGGGCCAGAAGCAGCGGCAGCGCCATACCCAGGGCAAGACCCCAGGACCAACTCTTGGAAGCCAGCAGCGCGGAGACCCCCGCCGCTGGCTCCACCAGGTCCACGGGTCCCAGCTTCAGGGAGGCCAGGTTCCCGGAAACTGCCCGAAAACCGCCCCGGTTGAGCCAGGGAAGCAGCAGGTAGAGCAACGCCACCGCACCTTGCACCGCGCGGCGCAGCGGGGTCCAGCGACGCTTCCCCCTCATCCTCGCCCCCGGGGCTTTACCACGATGGCCGGCTCGGCCACCGGGCAAACCTTCTCGCACACCCCGCACCCCACGCACTTCTCGGTCACCACCGGGCGGAGCTGCTGGTCCTGGAAGATCGCCTCCCCTTCCAGCGGGCACTCGTCCACGCAGGTGCGGCAGAGGATCCCCTGGTGGGCGTAGCAGGTGAGCTGGTCCACCACCGCCACCCCCATGCGCACCGCCCGCTTGTCGGTAATCGGCTCCAGGGCCCCAGTGGGGCACACCGGGGGGCAAGCCATGCAGAGGTAGCAGGGCACCTCGCGGGCTTCCACGAGCGGCGTTCCCGCCCCGACACCCGCCCCCAGGGGAGCCGGCTTCAAGGTGCCGTAAGGGCAGGCCGCCACGCAGCGGTTGCAGCGGATGCAGAGGGAAAGGAAAGCCCGCTCGTCCTTGGCCCCGGGGGGGCGGAGCGGGGGTGGCGGGAAAAGCAGCTCCAGGAGGAAGCGGCGGGAGAGCTTCATGCCGGGTCGGTGCCCACGAACGTGGGGAAGACCCCCAGCACCCGCTCGTCCTCCGCCACCAAGCTCTCCGCCCAGCGCTCCAGCTCCTCCCCCGTGGCCCGCTGCACCACCGCGGCGATGCGCTCCCGCCCGTCGCCTCCCACCAGCTTCACCCCCTCCTCCTGGGCCAGCGAGGCGGCCACGAACGGGGCTTTCCCTGGGACCGTGGTGATCACGACGCCTGCAATGACCATGGTTGCCTCCCGAAGAAAGGCCCCGGGGCGCAGGGCGCCCCGGGGCCGCTGGCTTTCAGACCTTTTCCACCTTCACCCCGCAAATCTTGAACTCCGGCTGCTTGGAGATGGGATCCAGGGCATCAATCGTGATGAGGTTGCACAGGTGCTGGTCGTCGTGCATGTGGACGAACACCAGGTTTTCCCTGGAGGTGTCGGTGACCTTCACCTTGAACACCTCGCTGCCCCGGCGGGAGGTGATGCGCACCTTGTCCCCGGTCTTCACCCCCAGCCGCGTGGCATCGTTGGGGTGGATTTCCGCCACCGCCTCGGCGTTGGCGTGGACCAGCTCCTTGCAGGTACGGGTCATGGTGCCGGTGTGCCAGTGCTCGATCACCCGACCGGTGGTGTAGTACATGGGGTACTCCGCGTCCGGGGCTTCCTCGGGGCCCTTGTAGGGGCGCAGCCAAACCACCGCCTTGTTGTCCGGCCGCCCGTAGAACTTGATGCGGTGCGGCCAGTCGGCGGGCACGAACGGGTCCTCCCCCTTCACGTAGCGCCGCTTGGTCCCCGGGTGGTCGGGGGTGGGGACTGGCCAGAGCATGCCGTGGGCTTTCCGCAAACGTTCCCGGGTCATGCCGGAAAAGTCGTACACGGTGCCTTTGCAGATCGTGAGGATCTCGTTCCAGATGTCGGTGGGCGTCTTGAACGGCACCAGGTGGCCGAGCCCCAGGCGCCGCCCCAGGTCGCAGAGGATCTCGAAGTCAGGCCGCGCCTCGCCGGAGGGGGGAATCGCTTGCTCCAGGAGCTGGTAGCGCCGCTCGGAGCAGCCGTAAACCCCTTCTTTTTCCGCCCAGGCCGCGGCGGGGAGCACCACGTCGGCCAGCTCGGTGGTGCGGGTGGGGTGGAACGCGTCGGCTACTACCACGAAGACGTCGTCGCGCTGCAGCGCCTTGCGGTACCGGCCCACGTTGGGCAGCGACTGACCGGGGTTGGTGCACATGATGTAAATGCACTTGATCTCCCCGGCCTCGATCTTCTGGAACATCTCCACCGTGGAAGGNCCGGGTTTGGGCTTCAGCGTCCCTTCCGGCACCCCCCAGAGCTTTTCCATTTCCGCCCGGTGCTTGTCGTTGGCGATGAGCCGCCCGTAAGGCAGCAGGTGCGAGAGGGCGCCGCCGTCCCGCACCCCGCCGCAGGCGTTGGGCTGGCCGGTGAGGGAGAAGGGGGTGGAGCCCGGGGTGCCGATCTTGCCGGTGATCAGGTGGAGGTTGTGGACCAGGTTGTTGGCCCACACACCCTTGGTGCGCTGGTTCAGCCCCATGGTCCACATGGACATGGCCGCCTTGCCCCGCTCCCCGAACCAGCGGGCAGCGGTGACGATGTCCTCGGCCTTGCACCCGGCGATTTCCGCGGCCTTCTCCGGGGTGTACTGGGCGAGGAACGCCTTGTAATCCTCGAAGCTCTTGTTGGCCTCGGTGCCCTCCCCGAACACCACGTGGTTTGCGATGAACTCCTCGTCAATAAGCCCCTCGCTCACGAGCACGTAAGCCATGGCGTTGAGNATCGCCAAATCGGTGCCGGGCTTGAAGGAAATGTGCAGGTCGGCGATGCGGGCGGTGGGGGTCCTGCGGGGGTCGAGGACGATCACCTTGGTCCCCGGCGCGCTTTCCTTGCGGCGCACGATGCGCTGGAAGATGATCGGGTGCGCTTCGGCGGTGTTGGAACCCACCAAGAGGAACACGTCCGCATGGTCTATGTCCTCGTAGCACCCCATGGGCTCGTCCTTGCCATAGGTGGTGACGTAGCCCCCCACCGCCGAGGCCATGCAGAGCCGGGGGTTGCCGTCCACGTTGTTGGTGCGGATCCCCGCCTTGAACAGCTTGTTGGCCACGTAGGTTTCCTCGGTGAGACCTTGGCCGGAGCCGTAGAACGCCACGCTGTCAGGCCCGTACTTCTCGATGGCTTCCTTGAACTTGGCAGCCACCAGGCTCATGGCCTCTTCCCAGCTGGCGCGCACCAGCTTGCCGTCCTTGCGGATCATCGGGTAGAGGCAGCGGGTGGGGGCGGTGAGGATCTGCGGCAAGAGGAACCCCTTGAGGCAGAGGAACCCCTGGTTGTGGTTCTCCTTGTCCCCGCGGACCGCGAAAACCTTGCCGTCCCGCACACCGATGTACAGCCCGCACCCGGTGCCGCAGTAGCGGCACACGGACTTCACCCAGCGCTCGCTCCCCGCGGCCCAGGCCTTCCCCGAAAGGGCCGCCAAGGCGGAAGCCGCCGCTGCGGACTCCAAGAACTCCCTTCTGGTGATGCTCATTTTCCACCTCCCTTGGCGAGCTTGTGCGGGTTCAGCTCGTGCCCCGCATGGCAGGAAAAGCAGTCCTTGCCGGAAAAGAACGGCAAGGAAAGCGATTCCACCTTGTCGTTGTGGCAGCCCACACAACGGCTGGCGGGGGCCCGGCGGGTGAAATCGGCACCGATGGAACCGTGACAGACGAAGCACTTCACGTTGAAGAGCCCGTGGCGGCTTTGGTACCAGGCCTCCACCACCTCCGGCGTGAGCTCCCGGTGGCAGACGTCGCAGGCCTCCTGCTGGCCCACCTCCGGGTGCACCACTTTGGCCTTCTTCGCCGGTGCCGCCGCCAGCAGCAACGGCAGCAGCAGCAGAACGACGGTTGCCTTTTTCATGGCCTTCCTCCTAGAACTTCCAGCCACCGAAGCTGTAGGTGAGCTGGGTGCGCAGCTCCCAGGCGGCCTTGTCGTGCAACGCGTTGCCGTTGACCAGGTACAACGCCGCATCTCCAGGCCAGAAATAGCCGCCCCGCAAGGTCCACACCAGGTTGTCCATCACGTTCCAGTCCAGCTTGAAGTCCACTTCCTTCCCCAGGTCCCGAGAGGAAGCCGCGCCGAACTCCCCGGGATCGATGGCGCCGTTGCGGTTGGCGTCAGCCCAGGGGTGGAGCGCTTCGGTAGCCCGGATGTAGGTCCCCGAGAGGAAGAGCTTAAGGTCGGCCCGCAGCGGGAACGTGGCGTTGAGCTGCAGCAGCGTGGTGTTCTCGAACTCCCGGTAGCCCCGGGAAGCCGGGGAGCCCAACCCCTGGGGGGTGATCCCCTCCTCGTCGGGCATGATGGAGTCCTCCCAGATCTCGGTCACGTAGAAGAAGCCGTTGGTGCGGATCTTGTTGATGTTCCCCTTGCCGGACATGGGGTCGTCGTCCCCCGACCCCAGACCGAACACCGCCCCCAGGGTGGCCTTCCCCACCGGGAGCTTGGCGTCCAGGTAGAGGTTGTAGCCTTGGAGATCGCCGTTGTTCACGTCCAGGAGCTGGTTGGGCCCGGAGTTGGCGTTGCGCACCTTGTCCTTGCCGGTGAGGTAGTCCACCTCCCCCTTGAGGGAAAGCTTGCCCAGCTTGCCGGAAAACGCAGCCCCGTAAACCTGAGCGGTGGTGATGTTGGGGCGGAAGCGGGCGTTGAAGTACTGCAGCTCGTTGGGCAGGTAGGTGGTGCCGTCCCGCCACCCCCGGTCCTCGTAGTAGGCGAGGTACGGGGAAAGCTCCCAACCCCCCAGTTTGCCGGCAAACGTGAGGTAAAAGAGGTTCGCGTCCTTGCCGTTGGTGGTGCCTACCGCGTTATCCGTGAGCGCATCCGCCCCCTCGTACATCTTGGTCCAGTTGAGCGTGGCTTTCCAGTCTCCGAGCTTCTTCTCGATTTGCACCCCGTCCCCGTCCTGGTCCAGGACCAAGAGGTTCCCCAGGGCGTTCTTCATGCGGCCGATGCGCAGCGTGGTGTTCGCGAGCTTGGGCGAGGTGAACTCCACGTAAGCCCAGTCCACGTGCACGAAGAAGTTGGTGTCCTTGTTGTTGTAGAGGTTCGAGAAGCCGGGGCGGAAGTTGTCCCGGTACTGATCGTCAATCCCCCAGATCCCTTGGGCGAAATCCGCGCGCATCACCGCCTTGAGGTTGGTGCCGTAGGCGAACTCGGTTTGCAGGCGGAGCAGCTGCACCGCGTAGTCGTCGTGGTCCGTGACCAATCCCGAGGGGCGTGCCCCGAAGAAGAAGTTGTTCTGGGTGTACCCGTTGAACTCGTAGAACCCTGAAAGCCCGAAGGTGAGCTTAGGCTTCTCGCCCCCGGTTTGCTGCCCCTGAGCCCAACTCCATGCCGCACCCAGGAGCATGACAACGGTTAGGAAACTTGCGACCTTTCTCATAACTTCCTCCTTTCTTTGGGCCTTTTTTCACGAGGCCCGGTAAAAAGCCGGGCCGGGCGGGACCCGCAGGCCCCGGCTCGTGCCTACTGCACCCGCTGCTGGTAGCGGGTCTGGTAGAAGTCCACCATTTGCTTGATCTGCTCCTTGGTGAGCCCCTGCCGCCAGGCGTGCTCGGGGAGCTGGTTGATGCCCGCGGTCACCCCCGGCAAGAGCTTTTCCGCTTCCGGCAGGAACTTGGTGTAGAAGTGCTTGGCCACCTCGTAGAACCCGTGCCACTGGGTGAAGTCCGGCCCCATCATCGAGGCGCCGTGGCGCGCCCGCCGCCCCTCGTGGTGCCAGAGCTCGTAGAACGTCCATTCGATGGGATCGTCGAAGGGGGTGGGGGTGATCTTGCCGGCAGCCTTGAGCTTTTCCATGATGTCGTTGGCGGGCTTGGCGAACTTGTTGTTCCAGAGCTCCACCGCGTCGTCGAACATCACGAAGTAGTTGTCCACCCAGTTGGGACCGTGGCACTCCAGGCAAACCTTCTTCATCCGGCCCCGCTTTTCCTCCCAGTTCTCCAAGCGCTTGGAGAACAGCGGGCGCAACGTCCAGGAGATGCGCGCCCCCACGTCGTGGGTGGATTTCATGGTGGTGGTGGCTCCCATGTGGCAGGTGGCGCAGGTAGGAGCGGCGGTGTAGGTCTTGCCCACGATCCACTCGTCCGCATCCAGCGCCATCTTTTCCCGCCAGGCGGCGAACATGATCCCGTGCTTGGACTCCTCGTAAATCTCGATTTGCGGGTGATCCGGCCCCATGTGGCAGCGCCCGCAGGTGCGCGGCTCCCGGGCTTGCTTCTTGGAGAACATGTGCCGCGTGTGGCAGGCGGTGCAGGTGCCCAGAGAGCCGTCGGGGTTCACCCGGCCGATCCCGGTGTTGGGCCAACTCCCGGGGAGCGGCAAGCCGTCCTTCTTGGGATCCCCGGTGCGCTGGATTTGCACTGTGGAGCCGTGGCACTGCTTGCACCCCAAGTTGGCCGCGGGTCCCCCTTCGGCGATTTCCCCGAGGATGTTGTCCAAAGAGCCGATGAACTGGGCCGCTTTGGCGTGGTGCGATTCGGTGAACTCCTTGAACTGCTGCTCGTGACAGGACTTGCAGTCCTTGGGAGTTGGCACTGTGGCCACCTTGTACCCCTCGTGGAGCCAGAGGTCCGGGTCGCCGTCCTTGGCCTCGTGGCAAGCCATGCAGCCGATCCCCTTCTTGGCGTGGCGGGACTGCTCCCACTGGCGGCTCCAGTCCACCGCCGCGTGCTTTTCGTCATGGCAGCGGATACAGGCCTTGGTGGTCTCGTCGGCGTACACCGCGGCTGCTTTTTCCGGCTTGGCCCGCTCCTTTTCCACGAGCCCCACGAAGATGACCGCGGCGGTGAAGGCAACAGCGAAGATGGCAACGATGATCTTCTTGAACTGTAAGCTCATAGCTCCCCCTTTCTCAATGCGTGGCTAACGCTTCCCACACAAGAAACACCAACAGCAGCACCGCAGCGCTGGCGCCTACTAGGGTGCCCAGCTCCGATTTGGGGTTGCGGCGGCGGATCGCCCCATCTACGAATGGCCAGAACAGGAAGAGCAACCCGCCCAGCAGCAGACCTGCCATGGCCACCCCCAGGGGCACCAGCTTGAGCCAGCGAAAGACCGGGTAGAAGTACCACTCGGGCTTGATGTGCAGCGGTGTCTGGTCGGGGTTCGCCGCCTGCCCCAGGTGGGCCGGGAACACCATGGCCAGCACCGTGAGCAGCGTGAGCAGGAACATCCCAACCAAAAGCTCGGTGGTCACGTGGTCGGGGAAGAAAGCGAAGAAGCGGTTGGGATCGAAGCGCTTCTTCCCTTCCCGGTCCTCCTCCACGGTGAGCGGCGTCTCCTGGACCTCCGGCGGGGCGTCCAGCTCCATGACCCCGTGGATGCGCAAAAGGAAGATGTGCAGCCCCAGGAGGATCGCCATGAGCGTGGGCATCGCCCCCACGTGGAACACGAAAAACCGCGTGAGCGTGGTGGGGTTCACCACCTCGCCCCCCCGCAGCAGCTTGGCGAGGTACGGGCCGAGCACTGGGAACTGCTCCGCCACGTTGGTGCCCACGGTGGCGGCCCAGTAGGAGAGCTGGTCGTAGACCAAGGCGTAGCCGGTGAAGGCAAACCCCAGCGTGGTGAACAGCAGCCCCACCCCCACCATCCAGTTGAGCTCCCGGGGCTTGCGGTAAGCGCCGGTGAAGAACACGCGGATCGCATGGAGCCCCACGGCCAGCACCATGAGGTTGGCCGCCCAGTGGTGTACCGAGCGGATCCACCAACCGAACGGCACCTCCTCGGTGATCATGCGCACCGAGGCGTACGCCTCTTCGGGGGAAGGGCGGTAGTAAAAGGTGAGGAGGATCCCGGTGACCACTTGGATTGCGAAGAGCATCAGCGGGGTACCCCCCAGGCAGTACCACCAGTTCTTCATGTGGTGGGGGATCGGCTCTTTGGAAAGCTCCTCGAACACCTCGATGTTCACCGGCACTCGTTCCCGGAGGAAAGCGAGCCACTTGGGTACTTGCCGCGGTGTGCGCATCTCACGCCTCCTTCACCGGAACCGTGACGTACACGTCTTCCCCGGCCACGCGTACCGGGTAGCGGGGCAGGGGCGCCGGCGGCGGACCTGCCAGCACCTTGCCGCTGGCATCGAACCGCCCCAGGTGGCACGGGCAGAGGAAGTTCCCCGCCACCTGGTCCCACTGCACGTGGCAACCCAGATGGGTGCAAATCGAGGAAAGCACCTTCACCTCCCCGTTGGGCAAGCGCGCGGCGATGAGATCGTTCCCCATGACCCCCTTGAACTCCCGGCCCGTGCCCACCGGCAGCTGGGAAAGGCGCGCCAGCAAAACCTCGGCGGTGCGCTCCCGCTTCGGCGGGACCAGGTAGCGGAGCACGTGCCGTGCCGCCAAGCCGAACCCAGGGATCACGGAAACCGCCAGCAGCAGGTTCACGAGAAACTCGCGGCGATCGGTCTCGGCCATACCACCTCCCGCTCTCGGCACTGCAACCACCGTGCCAAAAGACCCCGGATAGCTATGTCACGCTTTGACCACGACTTCGCCGGGAGGGGCAACTCGCCCGGAGGGTTGAGGTTCGGCAAAAAAGTGCAGAACGTTCCCGGTGGTTGAGCACGCTATTGAAAGATAAGCAGATCTGAGAGACGCACCGTTGCACTGCGATGCCGGTTCCCCGGTGTTCCGCTAGAATGAAGGCCATGGCCGTGACCGGTTTCCTCCGGGTGATCCGCGCCCCTTTCCTGCTGCTGCCCCTCACCCTGGTGGCGGTGGGGGCAGCTGCCGCGTACCGGGAGGGGCGCTTTTCCTGGCAAGCCACCGGGCTCGCGGCGCTGGGTCTGGTGGCGCTCCACGTGGCGGTGAACGTGTTCAACGAGCTGAGCGACTTCGCCACCGGCATTGACCTGGCCACCCGGCGCACGCCGTTTTCCGGGGGCTCCGGGGCGCTCCCCGAGGCGGCGGTGTCCCCCGCCCAGGCGCGGCTCGTGGCCTGGGCAGCGTTTGGCCTCGGGGCGGCGGTGGGAGCTTACTTCCTCCTCCAGCTAGGCTGGCGCTTGCTGCCGGTGCTGCTCCTCGGGGCCGTGGCCACGCTCTTTTACACGCCGCACCTGGCCCGCCTGGGGNTGGGGGAGCTGTTCGCGGGTTTGGGGCTGGGTTTTCTCCCGGTGCTGGGGACTTCCCTGGTGCAAGGGGGTGCCCCGGGCTCCACCAGCTTCTGGGCGGCGATCCCCGCCTTCTTCATGACCTTCGATCTCTTGCTGCTCAACGAGTTTCCCGACGAGCAGGCGGACCGGGGCGGGGGCAGGCGTCACCTGGTGATCCTCCTGGGGAGGCGCGCCGCGGCGTGGGTTTACGCCGCGGCAGCCCTGGCCGCTCCGCTCACCGTGGCAGCGGGTATCCTCCTGGGTGCGCTGCCCGTAGCCTCCTGGATTGCGCTGCTGCCTTCCCTGCTGTTGTTCAAGCCGCTGGCCTGGGCGGCAAGCCAGCCGGAGCAGGACCCGCCGCTTCCCGCCTTGGCCTCCAACGTGCAGTGGAACCTGCTGACCAACGCGCTGCTGGCGGCGAGTCTAGTTCTCTAGCTTTCCCGCCCCGGGTGTAGGCGGTACTTGCGCAGCAGGTTGTAGAGGTGGCGGGGGGAGATCCCCGAGCGCCGGGAAAGCTCCGCCAGGTTGCCCCCCACCAGCTGCAACCCGCGGCGCAGGTACGCCTCCTCGAACGCCGCCACCACCCGCTCCTTTTCCGCATAAAACGGCAGCAGCAGGGAAGCCCCCTCTTCCGGCACGCGGATCACGCCGTCGCTGGCGAAGATCACCAACCGCTCCAAGGTGTTTTCCAGCTGCCGCACGTTGCCTGGCCAGCTCTGGGAAGCGAGCCAAGCCACCACCCCCTCCTCCACCTCGCGGATGGTTTTCCCGTGCCGCGCGGCGATGCGGGGCAGCAGCGCCTGGACCAGGGGGCCCACGTCCTCGGGCCGCTCCCGGAGCGGGGGGATGCGAACCACCACCACGTGGAGGCGGAAGAAAAGGTCGGGGCGAAAGCGCCCTGCCTGGACCTCTTGTTCCAGGTCCCGGTTGGTGGCCGCTACCAGGCGCAGCTTCACCGGCACCGGCCGGTCGGAGCCCAGCGGCGTCACCTCCCCCTCCTCCAAGGCGCGGAGCAGCTTGGGTTGGAGCGGCAGCGGCAGCTCCCCCACCTCGTCCAAGAACAGCGTGCCGCCGCTGGCGGCCACCAGCTTCCCCTCCCGCCTACCCTCGGCGCCGGTGAACGCCCCCTTNACGTAGCCGAAAAGCTCCGCCTCCAAAAGCGTTTCCGGAATCGCGGCGCAGTTCACCGGCACGAAGCGCCCCTGGGCNCGCTTGGAGAGGCGGTGGATGGCCCGGGCCACCAGCTCCTTGCCGGTGCCGGTTTCCCCTTGGATCAGCACCGTGGCCTCGGTGGGGGCGACCTCCACGATGAGCCTGCGCACCTCCTCCATCGCCGGGGAAACCCCCACCAACTCCGAGGCGAGCTGCGCTAGCGGTGCTTCCCGCTCCCGCTGGCGCAGCTGGTGCACCTCGCAAGCCCGGCGCACCACCAACACCAGCTCCTCGAAGTCCAGGGGCTTGGGGAGNTAGAAGAACGCCCCCAGCTTCATGGCCTCCACCGCCAGCTTCTCGTTCCCGTGGCCGGTGATCAGCACCACCGGCACCTGGGGAGCGCGCCGCACCAGGTAGCGCACCAGCTCNAGCCCCGAAAGCCCCGGGAGCAGGTAGTCCGCCAGCACCACATCCGGGCGCACCTCCTCCAAGGCCCGGAGTGCCGCCGCGGCTTCGGAGCAAGCGTGGACCGCGAACCCCTCCCGTTCCAGGGCGAGCGTCACCACCCGCACCGCCCCGGGGTCGTCCTCCACCAGCAGCACGTGCCCGGCGTGGTTCATCGGGAGAGGAAACGCCCCCGCACCCAAGCTCCCCCTTGGGGGTGGTTGCCCACCGCGAGGTCTCCACCGTGGAGCAAGCAGATCTCCCGCATGATCACCAGCCCCAGCCCGAACCCATCGGGGCGGGTGGTGACGAAAGGCTGGAAGAGCTGCTGCAGCACCTCCTGGGGGAAGCCAGGGCCGAAATCCCGCACCTTGAGGGTGAACCACTCCCCTTCCGGCTCGGTTTGCAGCCCCACCTCCAGCACCGCTTCCGGGGAAAAGCGGAGCGCGTTGTCCAGGACGTTGTCCAAAAAGCGGGCCAACAGGTCCTGGTCGGCCCGCACCACCAAGCCATCGGGAGCGGCGCTCACCCGCACCCGCTCCCGCACCTCCCGGGGCTTGGCTGCCAAGAAAGACTCCAGCCACTGGGCCAGGTGAAGTTGGCCGAAGCGGGGCTTCAGCGGGCGGGTGAGCTCCCGCAGCTGGGAAACCAGCTTCTGCAGCCGGGCCACCTGCTCCTCGATGAGCGCCAGCATCTCCCGGCCCAGGGGGTCGGTAACCACGGTTTTCAGGTTGAACGCTGCCCCGGCCACCACGTTCAGCGGGTTCTTGATGTCGTGGGCGAGGCGCGCGGCCATGTTCCCCAGCCCAGCCATGCGCTCGTGGTGCACCAGCTGTTGCTGCAGGAGCTTCTGGCGGGAGATATCGTGGGCGAGCCACACGATGCCCCGGTAGCTGCCGTCCTTCCCGGTCACCCGCTGGTACAGCACCTCCCACTTGCCCCCCCGCTCCACCACCACCGGGTGATCCCGGTCGGGAGGAGCGTGGCGGAAGCGCTCCAGCAGCTTCTCCAGGGCCGGCAGCGACCTGCCNGGGTGGCAGGAGGCCACCGGCTCCCCCACCCGCTCCCCCACGCCGCGAATCGCATCCGCCAGCGGGTTGCAGAACACCACGCGCCCCTGGGCATCCACGATGATGAGCCCCGCCGGCAAGGACCGCAGCGCGTCCTCCAGCAACTCCGGGTCCAAAGCCACGGCCTCCGCCATGGGCCCAGTCTAGCCGCCCGCCCCACCCGGGGACAAGGAGCCGTGCCCGGAGCTGGGGAGCTCACCACCGCACCCCGGCCCGGCGGGCCGCGTTGGCCAGTTGGTGGGCTTGGCGGAGCGGCTCGGGGAAGCGGAAGCTGCTCCACGCCAGGACGAGCGCCACCGCTTGCTGCAAGCTGGTGCGGTGGCCCACGGAAACCACCACCGGCTTCACCCCCACCCGGGTGCGCAGCAGCGCCCCCAAAGTTGCCCCGCGGAACGCCAACGGGGTCCAGGAACCGCGGGGTTCCGGTGGCTTTCCCGCTTCACCCACCAGCACCTCCCCCGCGCACCCCACGGTGGGGATGTCCGCCAGCACGCCCACGGCGCAGGCGAGGCCCGCACCCAGGGGGTGCGCCCGCCCGTGCCCGTGGACGAAGAGCAACGGTGGTTTGATGGGGAGGAGGGAAAGCACCTCCAGCACCGCCGGGGCTTCCCGCAGGAAGAACGCGCTCGGGCGGTAAGGGGCGCAACCAGCGCGGTACGCGGTGGCCTGGGCCACCACACCCCCCCGGGGATCCAGAACCACCGCGGCAGCCCAGGCCTCATCCCCCACGTAAGCCACGTCCACGCCGCAAGCTACGCTGGGAAGCTGCTCCAAGGGCTCTTCCCGCACCAGCTGGGCGAGGCCCCGGCAAAACCCTCGGGGGTCCTCGTTCGCTTGCTCCCAAAGCCCAGACGGGATCATGCTGCACTCCTGGCACTTTTGCGTGGTCCAGGCGGCTCGTTGACCACTGGGCTACCCCTTGCCCGGTGCGTCATGCTACAATCATCGCCGAAGGGAGGGCCGACGATGCACGGCAAGACGCTTTCGGGGTTTTTCGCGGTTGTTTGCCTGGGAGCCCTGGCTTGGGCGGCGCAGCCACCGGAAACCGTAACCCTGGACAAGGCCCAGGCGAAGCAGCCACCGGTGGTGTTCCCCCACAAGGCCCACGCCGACAAGTACGCCTGCGACACCTGCCACCACACGCAAAAGGGGCTCACCGCCGAAGCCAAGGAGGTCACTCCTTGCGCTTCTTGCCACTTGGATCCGGAAAAGCCGGAAACCCCGTCCATGCGGCAAATGAGCCTCACCAAGAACCCGTTCCACATTGGTTGCATTGACTGCCACAAGAAGGAAGGCAAGGGCCCGGCGAAGTGCGCCGAGTGCCACAAGAAGTAAAGCCAAGCTGAAAACCCCTCCGCTTTTGGCGGGTGGGGAAAAGCCGTTACACTTGCCCTATGGACCAGGCGGAAACCGAAAAACCGCAACCGCCGCCCCAGCCGCTTTTGGTTTGCCCCAACTGCGGCCGGCAACTCCAACAGCAGGCCTGCAAGCTCCGCTGCCCCGACCCCGCCTGCGGGTTCTTCCTCTCCTGCTCCGACTACCAGTGAGCGTCCCCCACCGCTCGCTCCGCCGCTTTCTGGCGGCGTTGTGGCGCGGCCTCGCGAGAACCCTGCGCCCGCTGGGGGGCAAGCGCCCGGCCTTTTTGGTGTTCGATCCCAGCTACCGGGGGCAGCTGCGGGGCGCCCCCTGGGACCCGCTCCGGGCGGAGAAGGTGCTGGCGTTCCTCCTGGCGGAACGCTTGGTGGACCCGGAAGAGGTTTCCCAGCCGCTCCCCGCCGCGATGAAAAACTTGCTCCTGGCGCACAGCGAGCGTTACCTGGAGTCGCTCCAGGAGCCGGAGGTGCTCACGGGGATCCTGGGGATCCCGGTGAGCCCGGGGGAGGAGGAGAAGATCCTCGCCCTGCAACGCCTGGCAGTGGGGGGCACGATCCAAGCCACCCGTCTGGCGTTGGCTTCCGGGGGCACCGTGTTCCACCTGGGGGGAGGGTTCCACCACGCGGGGCGGCAAAGGGGCTCCGGGTTTTGCATCTTCAACGACATCGCGGTGGCGGTTCTCCGCTTGCGGCAAAGGGGGTTTTCCGGGAAGGTGCTGGTGGTGGACCTGGACCTCCACGACGGCAACGGCACCAGGGAAATCTTCGCCCAGGACGAAAGCGTGTTCACGCTCTCCATCCACAACCGCCACTGGGACAGCACCGAGGCCGTGGCTTCGCTTTCCCTGGCGCTGGGGGAGGGGGTGGAGGATGCCGCTTACCTCTCCACCGTGGCCCGTGCCCTGGGGGAGGTCACCGCCCAGTTCCGCCCCGAGCTTTTGGTCTACGTGGCGGGGGCCGACGTGGCCGCTGACGATGCCCTGGGGAACTGGCGGATCACCCCCGAGGGGGTCCTGGCCCGGGACCAGCAGGTGCTGGGCTTGGCCCGCACGCTCCAGGTGCCCACCGTGGTGCTTCTGGGGGGAGGCTACGGCGAGGGGGCCTGGCGCTACCCGGCGCGGATGATCGGCTGGTGGCTTTCGGGGGAGGTCCCGGAGCTGCCCGCGGACGAGGTGCTGGCCCTCGCCCGGTTGCGGCAGCTGGCGCAGCTGGCAAGCGGCGAGGGGGACGAGGAAAGCTGGGGGCTCGGGGAGGAAGATCTGGCGGATATCCTCCCGGGCCTGCCCGGCCCGCGCCGCTTTCTCGGGGCGTTCACCCAGGTGCAGGTGGAGCTGATGCTGGAGCGCATGGGGCTCTTGCAGCAGATCCGCGCCCGAGGGTTCCCCTGCCCTCACGTGAGCCTGGAGCTGGACCACCCCNTGGGGCAAACCCTGCGGATTTACGGCGAGCCAGGGCGCCACGAGCTGTTGGTGGAGCTGCGCCTCGCCCGCACTAGCCGGGCGGTTCCTGGGTTCGAGCTGGTTTCCGTGGAATGGCTGCTCTTGCAAAACCCCCGGGCCAGCTTCACCCCGGAAAGACCTCCCCTGCCCGGGCAGCAGTACCCGGGGCTCGGGCTTTTGGCGGAGGTTTTCGCTTGGCTGGTGCTGCTGTGCGAGCGGGAAGCCCTGGACGGCCTCACCTTCCGCCCCTCCCACTACCACNTGGCGAGCCTCGCCCGGCGTCACGCCACGTTCCTCCACCCCGAGCACGCGGCGTTGTTCGCGGCGTTGGCGCAGCTCCTTGCGGGTCGCCCCTTGGCCGAGGCGTCGGCGCTGGTGGCCGGGGGGAGGGTGGTGAACCGCAGGACTGGCCAAGCGGTGGTTTGGGAGGCGTTCCCCATGGTGGTGCCGGTTTCCCACCGGCTGCGGGCCATGGTTTCCGGCGAGGATTACGAGCGAGCGGTGCAGCGGGAGCTGGCGCAGTACGAGCTGGAGCTGCTCCCCGAGGACCCGGGCAGCGCTCACGGCCAGGGAGGGTCGTAGCTGGCCTTTTCCCGGAACGCCCGGTACCGGGCCGCCACCTCCTCCCCCCGGGGGAGGGAGCCCGGGGCGAACCAGGAAGCGATGTGGGAGGCAGCGATGCACGCCAGGGCCTCCAGGTGGTCGGGCCGGTCGTTGAGCGCGGGGATGTAGCGGAACCGGCCGCCACCCGCCCCGTGGAACGCTTCCCGGTTGGTAATGGCGATCTCCTCCAACGTTTCCAGGCAGTCCGCAGCAAAACCGGGGCAGAGCACGTCCAGGCTCGGGAGCTTCTCCCGCCCCAGCTGGCGCACCCGCTCGATGGTGGCGGGCTCGATCCAAGGTTCCCTGCCGAACTTGGACTGGAAAGCCACCTCCCAGCGCTCCCCAGGCAGATCCAGAGCTTCCGCCACCAGGCGGGCAGTTTTCTGGCAGTGGCAGAAGTACGGGTCCCCGGCCAAAAACCCCTTCTCCGGGATGCCGTGAAAGGAAAACAACAGCTTTTCCGCGGGCCCCTCCCGGTCCCAGAGCTCCCGTACCGCGGCGGCAAGGGCAGCGATGTAGCCCGGGTGATCGTGGTAGCTCCCCACGGTGCGTAGCTCCGGCACCCAACGGAAGCGCGCCAGCTCCCGGAAAGCCGCCTCCAGGGTGGAGCCCGTGGTGGCGGAGGCGTACTGCGGGTAGAGGGGGAATAGCAGCACCCGCCGGCACCCGGCGGCCGCCAGCTGCCGCAGCCCCTGCCGCAGGGAAGGCTGCCCGTAGCGCATGGCCAGGACCACCTCCACCCGCTCCCCGAACCGCTGTTGCAAGCGCTGGGCGAGCCCGGCCGCCTGTTTCTGCCCGATGACCAATAGCGGCGACCCCTCGGGCCACCAGATGCGCCGGTACAGGGCGGCGGAGCGGCGGGGGCGGAGGGTCAGCACGAAAAGGTAGAGGATCGGCCACCACACGAGCCGCGGTAGCTCCACCACCCGGGGATCCGCCAGAAACTCCCGCAGGTAAGCCCGCAACGCTCGGGGTGTGGGTTTGGCCGGGGTTCCCAGGTTGCACAGCAGCACCCCCACCCGCGGCTGCTGCCCATGGTCGAAGTCGAAAGCCCAGTAGCGCCCGCTCAATGGCACCCCCCGCTTCTGGCCCCGCCCTCGGCGGCTGCGGGAGGCGAGCCGCGGAAGCGGGGCTTTTTAGGCGAACCGAACGTGATTTTCGAAAAACGCAGCAGCTGCTCGCCCATGGCGCAAGTCTAGCCGACCCCGCGCCCCGAGGCAGCTCCCGCGCTAGTCCGGCCAGGGCACGCAGGGGAAGCGTTTCGCGGCCGGGGGTGGTTTGGTGTAAAATCCAAGCCCCGCCCCGGAGCAGGGGCGCGAGGGGTTGGCCATGACGCAAGAAAACCAGCAACAGCACGCTTCGTTCGTGGAGGCGCTAGCGGAGAGCTTCGCTTCCGAGCAACTGCAAGAAGGGCAGCTGGTCTCCGGCACCATCGTGGCGGTTTCCGGGGATGTGGCGCTGGTGGCGGTAGGGGGCAAGACCGAGGCCATCATGGACCGGGCGGAGCTGGGGGAGCTGCGCCCCGGGGACAACCTGGAGGCGGTGGTGGTGGCGCTTTCCCCGGAGCTGCGGGTTTCCCACAAGCTGGCCATCGAGCGGCGGGAGCGGGAAGCGCTCAAAGGGGCCTTCGCCAACCGCATCCCGGTGCAGGGGAAGGTCACCGGGCGCAACAAGGGGGGTTACGACGTTTCCATCGCCGGCTTGCGGGCCTTCTGCCCCTACTCGCAAATCGAGCTTGGCTACCCCAAGAACGTGGACGCCTACCTGGGAAAGAGCTTCGCGTTCCTCATTACCGAGCTGGCGGACGATCTTTCCAGCATGGTGGTTTCCCGGGCCGCGGTGCTTTTGGAAGAGAAGGAAGAGGCCAAGCGCAAGGCCTGGGAGAGGATCCAGCCCGGGGCGGAGCTGGAAGGCACCGTGAAGCGCATCCGCGAGTTCGGGGTGTTCGTGGATCTGGGCGGGGTGGACGGCATGATCCACCTTTCGGAGCTTTCCCACAAGCAGCCGGTGCGCCCCACGGAGGTGGTGAAGGTGGGGCAGAAGGTGCGGGTGAAGGTGCTGGAGGCGGACCGGGAAGCCGAGCGCATCGCGCTTTCCCTCAAAGCGCTGCAACCCAACCCCTGGGACGCGGTGGCCAGCAACTACCGCGTGGGCAGCGAGTTTTCCGGCAAGATCGTGCGCAAGACCGAGTTCGGGGCGTTCGTGGAGCTCCCCGAAGGGGTGGATGGCCTACTCCACGTCTCCCAGCTGCTCCCCGGCATGAAGCTGGACGACCCTGCCCTGGAGGTGGGGAACGAGGTGCGGGGGTTCGTGCGGGAGCTGGACCTGGAGCGCCAGCGCATCGGGTTGAGCTTGCGCCCGGTGGCCACCTCCGACCCCTGGGTGGATGCCCGGGAACGCTACCCCGAGGGCACGCTGGTGGAGGGCACCGTGGAACGGGTGGCGCCGTTCGGGGTGTTCGTGGAGCTGGAACCCGGCCTGGAGGCGCTGATCCCCGCTTCCGAGAGCGACGTGCCCAAGGGGCAAAGCTTGGAGCAGCACTTCGTCCCGGGAAGCCGGGTCACCGCCGTGGTGCTTTCGGTGGACCCGCAGCACCACCGGCTCTCGCTTTCCCTGAAGAAAGCCAAGGAAAAGAAAGCCGCCAAGGAGTTCCGCCGTTGGGCGGAAGAGCAAAAGCCCAAGGGGGAGCCCCAGGTCACCGCCTTCGGCATGGCGCTGCTCAAAGCGCTGCAGGAAAAGCAGCCGCGCCGCTAGAGGGCGTTCCGCAGCGGCAGCCGAGAGGCTTGGCGGCTGGCAGATTGCCGGCGCTCTCTCGTCTCAGGTGGCTGCGGGAGGTGCTTGCGAGGGCAGCGTCACCTCCACCTCGGTGCCCTCCCCCAAGCGGGAGCGGAGCGTGATGGTGCCACCCAGGCGGGCGAGGAGGTGCTTCACCAGGGCAAGCCCCAAGCCGGAACCCGCCCCCTCCCCTTCCCCGCGGCGCACCCGGTAAAAGCGCTGGAACACCAGGGGGATCTCGTTTTCCGGGATCCCCAGCCCGGTGTCCTTCACGCCCAGCAACGCCCCCTCCGGGCGAGGCGTCACGGTGACTGTGACGCTCCCCTGGGGGCGGTTGTAGCGCACCGCGTTGTCCAGGAGGTTGGTGAGCACCTGGGCGAGCCGCAGGCGGTCGCTCACCACGGTCACCGGCTCCCCCTCCACCGCGAGCTTCACCTGCCGCTCCCGGGCAAACGGCTCCAGGTCCGCCGCCACCTCCCGGGCCAAGCGCAAGAGCTCCACCGGCTCCAGGCCAGCTCCAGCGTTCCGGTTTCCACCCGGGCCAGCTCCTCCAGATCCCGGGCAAAGCGGGAAAGGCGCTGCACCTGGCGCCGCAGCATCTCCAAGAGCGCGGGGTCCGCTTGCTGGCTCGCCAGCTCCTCCGCCACCCCGCCCAGCACCGTCACCGGGGTCCGCAGCTCGTGGGCCAAATCCACCACGAACGCCCGCCGCGCCGCGGCGAACTGCAGCTCGGGGGTGAGGTCCTGGAGCACCACCGCGGTGCGCAGCAGCGGGTGCTCCAGCCCCTGGACCGCCACGGCCAACTTACGCCCCCGGTGCTGCACCTCCCCGTGGCGGCGCTCCCCCGGGGCCAAGGGGATGGCCAAAAGCTCCCCGAGCTCCGGCAGGCGCAGCTGCTCCCACAGCGGCTTGCCCCGCTCCAAAGACCCCAAAAGCTCGGCGGCTGCAGGGTTGGCGAAGCGCACTACCTTCTCCGCATCCAAGAGCACCACGCCTTCCCTCACCAGCTCCAAAGCCCGCTGCGCGGCAGCCAGCTCCCGACCCAGCGCTTCCCGCTGGCTGCGGAACAGCCGATCCGCCTCCCGGGCCACCGCCCGGGCATCGCTTCCCCGGGGCAAGGCGGTCCAGGATTCCAGCTCCCCCCTCACCTCCTCCTGCCATCGCCCCACCAGGCGGAACGCCCCCCAAGCGCCCACCAGGGCCACGGCCAAAAGCGAAAGCAAGGAAAACCAAGGGAATGGGAGCCGGGAGGAGGGGATGGCCCAGCGCACCACCACCACCTGCTCCCCCCACCAACCTTTGCGGGCCAGGTAGCGGTAGATCTCGCCAGTGGTCACCGAGCGCCGTACCGCCTCCCCCTCCCCCAGCTGCAGCGCCGCCTTGACCTCCGGGCGCTCCCGGTGGTTTTCCACCCGCTCTAGCGCCTCGGGGGGAACCTCTGGATCCGCCAGCACCGTGCCATCCGCAGCGATCACCGAAAGGCGCAGGCCGGAAAGCTCGCCCCAGCGGCGCACCTGGCTGCGCAAGGTAGCCAAATCCCAGCTCGCGGGAAGCCGGCTCAGCTCCCCCAGAGCCTGCCGGGCCCGGGCCAACTCCTGGGCGGCGAGCCGCTGGTTCTCCCAGGCCAAGGTGGGCAAGAGCACGCCGAGCCCGGCTAAGGCCAGGGCCAGGAACGCCACCAGGGCGGCCAAGGCCGGCCGACTCACGGCCACCCCCGAAAGGCGTACCCCGCCCCGGGCACCGTTTGGATCACCTCGAACCCCAGCTTTTTCCGCAAGGTGCGCACGTGGGCATCCACGGTGCGCTCGTCCACCTCGCTGGCAAGCCCCCAAACGCCGTCGAGGATCTGCTCCCGGCTGGCCACCCTCCCCTGGAGGCGCACCAGGAACCAGAGGAGGTCGAACTCCCGGCGGGTGAGCTTCACCTCCCGCCCATCCAGGAAAACCTGCCGCCGGCTGCCATCCAGGTTCAGCCGCCGGTCGGCGTAGCGCTCCTCGGGGGTGCCCCGCTCCCACCCCACTCGCCGCAGCAGCGCCTTCACCCGGGCCTCCAGCTCCGGCAGGGAAAACGGCTTCACCACGTAGTCGTCAGCCCCCAGGGAAAGCCCGGTGACCCGGTCCCCTTCCCCGGCCCGGGCGGTGAGCATGAGGATCGGCACCAACCGGGTGCTCTCCCAGCTCCGCAGCTCCCGGCACAGGGAAAGCCCGTCGGTGTCGGGGAGCGAAAGGTCGAGGATCACCAGGTCGGGGAGCTCCTCCTCGCAGGCCCGCAGCAGCTCCTCCCCCCGGGAGAACTCCCGCACCAGGAACTCCCCGGTGCGGGCAAGGCGGGATGCCACCAACCGGCGAATGTCGGGGTCGTCCTCCACGAAGAAGATGCGGAGGCTCACTGCAGCTTCCCTTCCAGGTAAGCCTCGGTGCGCGGGTCGGCGGGGTTGGTGAAAAGCTCCTGGGTGGGGCCCATCTCCACCAGCTCCCCCTTGAGGAAAAACGCCGTGCGGTGGGAGACCCGAGCCGCCTGGGCCAGGTTGTGCGTGACGATCACCACGGTGAGGCGGCTCCCCAGCTCCATCACCAGCTCCTCCACTTTGGCGGTGGCCAAGGGGTCCAGGGCGGAGGCTGGCTCGTCGAAGAGCATTACCTCCGGCTCCACCGCCAGGGCCCGGGCGATGCACAGCCGCTGCTGCTGCCCTCCAGAAAGCCGCAGGGCCGAGGTGTGGAGCCGGTCCTTCACCTCGTCCCACAGCGCCGCGGCGCGCAACGCTTGCTCCACCCGCAGCTCCAGCTCCGGGCGGGAGAGCTTGAAGTGCAGCTTCAAACCGTAAGCCACGTTGCGGAAGATCGTGGTGGGGANAGGGTTGGAGCGCTGGAACACCATCCCCACCCGCCGGCGCACCTGCACCGGGTCCTGCTCCGGGGCGTAGAGGTCCTCGCCGTCCAGCAGCACCTTGCCGGCAAGACGAAACCCGGGCACCACGTCGTTCATGCGGTTGAGACAGCGGAGGATCGTGGATTTGCCGCAACCCGAGGGCCCGATGAAGGCGGTAACCCCCTGGGCGGGGATGTCCAAGGTCACCCCCCGCACCGCCACGCGCTCCCCGTAAGCGCAAGTGAGGTCCCGCAGCGCGAAGCGGGGTTGCTCAGCCACGGTCCGGCGCCTCCCCGTGGAGGTGGCGGATATCCTGCCCCTCCACCAGGTACACCACTTGCTCGGCGATGTTGGTGGCTTGGTCGGCGATGCGCTCCAGGGAACGGGCCACCAGTAGCAGCGGAAGCGCCCGGGGGATGGTCTGGGGATCCGCCATCATGTAGGTCAAAAGCTCCCGGAACACCTCCTCGTGGAGCGCATCCACCACGTCGTCCCGGGGGATCACCTCCCGGGCTTTGGCCGCGTCGTGCTCCACGAAGGCGGCCACCGCTTGCTCCACCATCTCCCAGGCCAGCTCGGCCATGCGGGGCAGCGTCACGAACGGCTTCAACTGCGGCATGGTGTTGAGCTTGAGCGCCTGCTCGGCGATGTTCACCGCGTGGTCCGCCACCCGCTCCAGGTCCGGAGCGATCTTCGTGGCAGCCACCACCATGCGCAGCGGTGCCGCCAGCGGTCGCTCCCGGAGGATGATCTCGATGGCCTTGCGGTCCACCTCCTTCTCCCGGGAATCCACCTGCTCGTCCTCGGCGATCACCCGTCGCGCCGCTTCCGAATCGCGCTCCACCAAGGCACGGATCGCTTGGGAAAGCTGCCGCTCCACCTCCCCGGCCATGGTGAGGAGCAGCTCCTTCAACGCCCGCAGTTCCCGATCCAAGGGTGTCTCCACGTTTGCCTCCTAGCCAAATCTGCCCGTAAGGTACGCCTCGGTCAAGGCCTCTTTGGGGTTGGCGAAAAGCTCCGCGGTGGGCCCGGCTTCCACCAGCTGGCCCAGGTACAAAAACGCCACCTGCTGGGAGACCCGCGCCGCCTGCTGCAGGTCGTGGGTGACCCAGAGCACCGCCACTTGGGTGGCGAGCTCCGCCACGGTTTCCTCCAAAGCCGCGGTGGCGATGGGGTCCAGGGCGGAGGAGGGCTCGTCCAGAAGCAGCACCCGGGGCTGGCAAGCCAGGGCCCGGGCGATGCACAAGCGTTGCTGCTGACCCCCGGAAAGCGAGAACGCCGAGGCGTGGAGGGTGTCCTTCACCTCCTCCCAGAGGTGCGCCGCCCGCAGCGAGCCCTCGAGGATCGCCGCCAGCTCCTCCCGCCCCCGCACCCCTCGCAGGCGCGGGCCGAAGAGCACGTTTTCCGCGATGCTCATGGGGAACGGGTTGGGTTTCTGGAACACCATCCCCACCGCGAAGCGCAAGCTGTCCACCGGCCAAGAGGGGTCGTAGACATCCCGCCCCAAGGCCCAAACCTTCCCCCGGAGGAAGAACCCCGGCAGGTGGTCGTTCATGCGGTTGAAGCAGCGCAGAAGCGTGGACTTGCCGCACCCCGACGGGCCGATCACCGCGGTGATCCCCCGCTCCGGCACCTCCAGGCTCACCCCCTTGAGCACCTCGGTGCCCCCGAAACCCACCACCAGCTCCTGGCACGCCAACGCCCCCCTCACAGCACCCCTCCCTCCAGGGCCTTGCGGGCCTTGTTGCGGGAGATCAGCGCCAGGAGGTTCAGCAGCACCACCAGCACCAGCAGCACCAAGGTGGTGGCGTAAATCATCGGCCGGGCTGCCTCCACGTTGGGGGACTGGAACCCCACGTCGTAAATGTGGAACCCCAGGTGCATGAACTTCCGCTCCAGGTGCAAAAAAGGCGGGGTGCCGTCCAGCGGCAAGGTGGGGGCTAGCTTCACCACCCCGGTGAGCATCAGCGGCGCCACCTCCCCCGCCGCCCGGGCCACGGCGAGGATCACCCCGGTGAGGATCCCTGGCTTGGCGTAGGGAAGCACCACGCGGCGCAAGGTTTCCCAGCGGGTGGCCCCCAGGGCCCGGGCCCCGTCCCGCACCTCCGGAGGTGCGGCGGAAAGCCCCTCCTCGGTGGCCACCACCACCACCGGCACCGTGAGCAGCGCCATGGTGAGCGAGGCCCACAGCACCCCGCCGGTGCCGAAGGTGGGGGTGGGGAGGGTGGTCGCGAAGAACAACCGGTCCACCGCCCCGCCCACCTGGTACACGAAAAACGCCAACCCGAACGCCCCGAAAACGATGGAGGGGACCCCGGCCAAGGTGCTCACCGCCATGCGCACCCCCCGGGTGAAGGGGTTGTCGCCGGCGTACTCCCGGAGGTACACCGCAGTGAGCACCCCCAGGGGAACCACGAACACCGTCATGAGCATCACCAGGAACGCGGTGCCGAAAAGTGCAGGGAAGATCCCCCCTTCGGTGTTGGACTCCCGGGGCTCGGCGGAGAGGAACTCCCAGAGCCTGCGCCCGAACTCCACCAGCTTGGCACCCAACCCCATGCGGTTCGGCCACCACAGCCGCACCACGTCGCCGCAGGCAAGCTCCTTCTCCTGGCCGGAGGCAGTGCGCACCGTGAGCGTGCAGGAGGCGAGCTGCGCCACAAGCTCCGCCATGGCCGCCGCCTCCTCCTGGGAGGGGACCCGGGAAAGCCTCGCCCGGAGCGCCGCCAGGCGCTTGGTGGTGCGGTAAGAGGCGGCCAGCTGCGTGGCGAGCGTCTGCTCGAAGCGGGGATCCCCCGGGGCAAGCACCTGCTCCCCGAGCTTGAGCGCCACCGGAAAGCCGTAGAAGTTGCCGTACTCCCAGCGCTCCAGGGCCAGCGCCTCCCGCGGCTTGCTGGTGGCCACCACCTCCCCCAGACGCACGTAGCGGAAGTCCTGGCCGAAGAGGTCGCGGTTGCCCACCTTCAGCCGCACCCTCTTGCCCCCGGGGTTGCCGGGATCCGGCTCCTCCCCCCAGGGCTCCCCCAGCACCTGGTCGCCACCGGCCAGGGTGAACGCCACCAGCTCCCGGGGCCAGAGCCCGTGGAACGTGCCCGCCACCACCACCAACAGCATCCCCCCCATGAGCGCCAACGCCGAGGCCAGCGCGGCAAAGGCGAGAGCGCGCCCGGGCAGCCCTTCCTTCACCGTGAGGCAGCGCGTGGTCATCGCACCCCCCCGAAACGGGCGGAAAGCCGCCGAGCCACCACCTGCCCCAGGAGGTTGATGAGCAGCGTGAACAGGAACAGCAGCAGCGCGGCGAGCATCAGCACGCGGTAGAGGCTTTCCCCGTAGGCGGCTTCGGGCAGCTCCACGGCAATGCAGGCGGAAAGCGTGCGCATGCCGGAAAAAGGTGAAAACGAGAGGATCGGGGTGTTCCCCGAGGCCATGAGCACGATCATGGTTTCCCCCACCGCCCGGCCGAACCCCAGGAGCAGCGCGGCCAATAGCCCAGGAGCCGCCGCTGGCACCACCACCGAGGCCACGGCTTTGGCCCGGGAAGCCCCCAGGCTCAGCGCCGCGTTCAACAGGCTGGCCGGCACGTTGCTCAGCGCTTCCTCGGCCACGCTGAAGATCAGCGGTAGCACCGCGAACCCCAGGGCGAACCCAGCCACCAGGGCGTTCCGCTGGTCGTAGCTCACCCCCCAGCGATCGTGCAAGAAACCCAAGAACCCGCCAGGGAAAAGCCAGGCCTCCAGGAGCGGGGCCGCCAGGGCGGTGCCTCCGATGGTCAGCACCACGAGCCCCGCGGTAGCCAGCGCTTCCCAGCGGCGCTCGTAGACCAGCTGCGCTGGCCGGGGCAGCCGCTGCACCACCGTCGCCCAGCTGACGATGACCACAGGCAGCACCAGCAAAGCCAGGAGGATCCCGAAGAGGTTGCGCGCCACCCAAGGGGCCAGCACCAGGGCAGCCACGAACCCCACCACCACCGAAGGCACCCCAGCGAGAAGCTCCACCACAGGCTTCACCAGCTGCCGGGCCCGCTNGGAGAGGAACTGGCTGGTGTACACCGCGGCCAGAAGCCCCAGGGGGGCAGAGAACAGCATGGCGTAGAACGCCCCCTTCACCGAGCCGAGGATCAAGGGGATCAGCGAGTACTTGCTCTCGAAGGCGTTGCTGCCCCCGGTGGACTGCCACACCCAGGCAGCTTCCCGGTAGCCCTCGTAGCGCACCCGGCCAAAGAGCGTCTTCAGGGTCACCTCGGGGTGCCCCAGCTCCAGGGCGAAGCGGTGCAGCTTTCCGGAGCCTTCGCCCACCAGCAGCCCGTCGGAGCGGGGGGCGAANGCCAGGAAGCGGTCCGCTTCCCGGGGCATCGCCACCCGAGCGGCCACCTTCCGGGAGGTGAGGNTGGCCAGCTCCAACATCCCCGGCCGGAGGATCGCGAAGCTCTTGTCCCTGGGCCCCGGGGCCAGGGCCAGCACCGGCGAGCTCCCACCCAGCTGGCCCTTGCGCTCCACCACCACCCCTTCCCCGGCGGGGTAAGCCTCCCAGAGGCTCACGCTGCCGTCCTCGGTTCCCAGCACGCAGGTGAGGTCCCCGAGGAGCAGCGTGATGCTGGTGGGGGGCGCGGGGAGCGGCGCCGAGGCCAAGGCAGCCCCGGAATCCAGCTCCCAGAGCAAAAGCGTGTCCGCCGTGGCGATCCACGCGCGGCGGCCCTGCTCCTCCACCACCGCCGCTCGAGGGTCCAGCTGGGGAAACTCGCGGAGTTCCCAGCTTCCTCCCCGGGCCTGGAGCAGACAGAGCCCGGAGCCGCACCGCCCCACCGCCACGGGCTCCCCTTCCCCGCCGAGAGCCAGGGGCACGAAGCCGCCCACCTCGCCGCTGGCGGCCTTGCGAACCCGCAGCTCCAAAACCCGCTGCTCCCCGCGGAAAGTTACCCGGGGAGAGACGCGGAACACCGTGAAAGCGGCAAGGTCCCGAACCCCCAGCCACCTCCCCCAACGGTCGGTGAGCGCCTGGCGGACCGGCGGCTGCACCCCCTCCAGGCTCACCCTTTCCCCCCCGGGGAGCAGCTCCAGCGCCCCATCCTCCCGCAAAACCCAAGCGGAGTCGGCAAGCTCCCCCGGCCTCGCCGCCAGCACCTGCCCCCGTTGCAACTGCCCGGCGTTGGCAAGCCGCGGGGAGCGCAGCAGCGGCCAGACCTCCCGCAGCAGGTAGAGGAACAGCAGCGAAACCGCCACCAACACCAAGCTCGCCACCGCGGTGATCACCGCGGCGGCGAGCCGGTCTTTGCGTCGCGCTTTTTCCCGGGCTTCGGCCAAGGCGGCCCCCCCTTACCGCCGAAGTTTAGCCAGCTCCTGCTCCACCACCGAGGCAGGCAGCGGCAGGTAGCCGTCCTTGATCACCACCTCCTGCCCTTGCTGGGAGAGCACGAACCGCAGGAACTCCTCCACCAGCGGGTCCATGGGCTTGCGGGGATCCTGCACCACGTAAATGTACAGGTAGCGCGCCAGCGGGTACTTCCAGGAGAGGGCGTTCTCGTAGGTGGGCTCGTAAGCGGTGTCCCCCAGCTTCTTGGCCAGCGGCAGCGGCCGCACACCGGAGGTCCGGTAACCGATGCCGGAGTAACCGATGCCGTAGAGGTCCTCGCTCACCCCCTGCACCACCGAGGCCGAGCCGGGCTGCTCCTTCACCTGGTCCTTGTAGTCCCCANCCCCCAGGGCGTGCTCCTTGAAGAACCCGTAGGTCCCGGAAGCGGAGTTGCGGCCGTAGAGGGAGATGGGCTTGGAAGCCCNCTCGCCGGAAAGCCCCACCTGCCCCCAGGTCTTGATGTCCTTGCCGTACCCCAGCCTGCGGGTTTTCGAGAAGATCGCGTCCACCTCCGGCAAGCTCAACGACTTGATGGGGTTGTCCTTGTGCACGTAAACCGCCAGCACGTCCAGCGCCGAGGAGATGCGCGTGGGCTCGAACCCGTACTTGGCCACGATAGCATCCACCTCCGAGTCCTTCATCTCCCGGGACATGGGCCCCAGCTGGGCGGTCCCGGCGATGAGCGCCGGCGGTGCGGTGGAAGAGCCCTTCCCCTCCACCTGGATGCGCACCCCCGGGTGGAGCTTGCGGAACGCCTCTGCCCAGAGCGTCATGAGGTTGTTCATGGTGTCCGAGCCCACCGAGTTGAGGTTGCCGGTCACCTGCCTGCTGGGCACGTACTTGGGGNTCTTGGGATCCACCTGGACCACCTGGGCGGAAGCCGCCCCCGCGAGCACCGCTGCCACGAACCCTGCCAGAACTCTCTTGCCTCCCATGGTTTCCTCCCGGAAGCCGCAGCTTGCAGCCTCAGCTTCCGGGCGCATTGTGGTGGGCAGCTGTGAAGCGCCTGTGAAGCGCCCCGGGGGTGCTACACTTGGCCCATGGTGACCAAGACCCGCCTCCTGCTGCTGGCCCTGGNGCTGTCCGCTTGTCACGCTCCCGCACCCCAGGGGCTGCCCCCCTCGGCCCGAGCCCGCCGGGTGGTGCTGCTGTCGCTGGACGGGCTCGCCGCCCAACGCCACCAGGCCATGCTGGCCCGAGGCGCCTACCGCCACCCCCAGGGGCTTGCGGCGTTCGCCAAGCAGGGGTGGTGCGCCGCAAGGGCAATCCCCCCCAACCCCACGCTCACCTCGGTGAGCCACGCCACCATCGCCACCGGCGCCCTCCCCCAGGAGCACGGGATCGTGGCCAACCGCTTCCACCTCCCAGGCACCCCCTTGGGGGCCACGGTTTCCGGCTTCGACGCCCCCTGGGAAGCGGAGCCTCTCTGGGCTGTCCTCCGGCGGCAGGGGAAGAAAGCCGGGGTGGTTACGTTNCCTGGCTGCGACGGCACCACCCCCCAGCGCACCGCGGAGTTTTTCATGGTGTACGTGAACGAGCCNTGGGCTCGCCCCAGGCTCTTGGAGCTCCCCGCACCGGAAGGCCAAGCGGAGCTGGAGGTAACCCTCGCNCANCGCGGGCAGGAGCNTNAGGTGCGCTTCTCGCTCCCCCTGTGGCGCGGGGCGGGGAGCTGGCAGTGGGAAGGGGTGGAGGTGGCCGATGCCGGCGGCAACCGCCAGGTGGTGCGCCCTGGGGAGTGGTTCCCGCTAGCGGTGTCGCTCCNCCACCCGGACGGCGGCAGCCGCACCGTGGGGGCCTGGTGCTTGCTGCAAGCGGTGCAGCAGCAGCCCCNAGCGGTGCGCCTGTACCAGGGAGGGTTTTACGCGCTGGAAGCTTCCCCCCGGGCCTTTCGGGAGCTTTTGGAAAAGCAGGCGGGTTTCTGGCCCGGCCCTCCGGACGACCGGGCCCTAGAGGCGACGCTGGCGGGCAAGCCCGGGCTTTCCTTGGAGGCCTACTACCAGCAGCTCCAGCGCTTTTCCCGCTTTTTCACCGCAGCCACCCTGGCCACGGTGCAGCACATGGAGTTCCAGCTGCTCCTGGCTTACCAACCCATCGTGGACGAGGCGGAGCACGCACTGTTGGTGGCCGACCAGCGGCAGCCGGGCTACACCCCGGAGCTCGCCGCCACCGCCGAGGCATTCCTCCACCGGGTGTACCTGCTGGCGGACCAAGCGGTGGGGGAGCTGGCCGAGGCGTTGGATTTGCAGCGCGATGCCCTGGTGGTGGTCTCGGACCACGGCATGCAGCCGGTGTGGGCGCAGCTGGCCATTCCCCGGTTGCTGGCGGACCTGGGGCTTTGCCCGCCCGGGGAAACGCGCAACACCCTGGACCCTTCCTGCCGCATCTGGGCGGTACCCGGAGGAGGGGTTGCGCACCTCTACGTCAACCTGGCACCTGCCGACCCCTTTGGGCTCGCCCAAGCCAAGGCTCGGGAGGAGCTGCTGCNCCAGCTCACCGAGGCCCTGGCGCGGCTGGAAGCCGCAGGGGAGCCAGCCATCGAGGCGGTGATCCCCAGNGAAAGGGCCGCGCCCTACGGCCTCGCCCACCCCGCCTCCGGCGACTGCATCGTCTTTCCCAAGCCGGGGGTGGCGTTGGGAGGCGCTCCCCAGGACCCCCTCTGGTCTGCGCCCCCGGTGCCCGGCATGCACGGGTTCCTCAACCACCACCCCAGCATGGCGGCGGTGTTCATGGCCCGGGGCGCCGGGCTGCCCCGAACGGTGCTCCCGGAAGCCCAGCTCACCCAGGTAGCACCGCTGGTGCTCCAGCTGCTGGCCTCTCCCGCGAGAGAGCAATGAAAAAGCGGGGCCCTTTTGGGCCCCGCCCTTTTTGCTGCTCAGAAAGCGCTAGAAGCGGAACTTGAGCCCCACCTGGTACTGGCGCGGGCTGCCGGAGATGTTGTTGCGCCCGAAGTCCGGGTTGTAGCTGGCCACGCCCCGGGTGCGGTCGTAGCGCACCATCTGGGTGATCGAGGTGCGGAAGTTGGAGAAATCGAACAGGTTGAACGCCTCGCCGATGACCTCCAGCTCGTAGCTGCTGCCGAAGCGGAAGATCTTGGAAAGGCGCAGGTCCACGTTGCGGTACCAGGGCTGGCGGAAGGAGTTGCGCCCGTAGTGCACGCCGCCCCAGTACGCCCGATCGCCGGTGTAGCCATCGTTGTTCAGGTCCCGNCCGTCGGTGGGGGTGTAGGGGTAGCCGGACCGCACGGTGACGATCGTGGCAAGCTGCACATCGAAGGGCAGCAGCGCGATCGCCGAGAGCACGAACTTGTGCGGCGTGTCGAAATTTCCGGGACCCCAGTTATCCATGATGTTGAGGTGGTCGTCCCCCGCTCCGTAGGTGCCGATGGAAACCGTGCGCTCGTTGGAGTTGTTGTCCCGCCACTTGGAGTAGGTGTAGGAGGCATCGAACATCCAGCGATCGGCCCAACGCTTGCGAGCCTTGAGCACGATAGCCCAGTACCGGGCCTCGGCATCGTCGGTGAACTGGCCGATGCGGCCGAAATCCCGGTAGTTCTTCAAGCTGGGGTTGTAGTAGTGCGTGCCAAACTCGGTCCAGCCCACCGGCACCAGGTTCAAATCCCACAGCCGCTCCAGGTGGGTGGTGTAGGACCAGATGAACTCCCCGCCCACCGCGTAGTTGTNACCCAGCTCCTGCTCGATGCCCAGGGAGAACCGCTTGGTCTTGGGGTTCTCGTAGCCAGGGGCGAACACGAACAGGTCCGGCCTGGCCACCGGCAGCGAGCCCAAGCTGGGGAAGATGTTGGGGAACGTGGGGCAAGGCTGGGAGGAGGTGCAGTTCAAGGTCACCCGCACCACCCGCAAGCCGTTGGTGAGCATGGCGTTGGCNGTGAGCAGCGTGGGGGTGACGTCGTAGAAGTAGCCGAAGCCACCGCGGATCACGGTCTTTCCTTCCCCAAAGGGATCCCAGGCGAACCCAACGCGGGGTGCCCAGTTGTTCTTGTCGTCGGGGATCTTGCCAGTGGCGGGGAACTTGGCGTTGGTTTCCTGGGGCTTGGGGTTGTCCTGGAAGTCGTAGCGCACCCCCGCGGTGATCGTGAGATGCGGGGTGGGGCGCCACTCGTCCTGGAGGTAGCCAGCGTAGTAGTCGGTGTCGAACTTCACCCGACCACCGTAGTTCGAGAACGACTGGATGTACTGGCTCGGCTTGTTGTTGAAGAAGTCCGCCCAGGAGCGGTAGAAGTAACGACCCCGCTGGTAGCGGTAGAACAGGTCGTCGTAGCTCACCAGGTCCACGTTGAACCCTGCCTTGATCCCGTGCTTTTCCAGGTAGTAGCTGAAGTTGTCCGCGAACTGCGTGCGCTCCTCGATGAGGTTGTTGGGGAGGAAGTTGTTCTGCCCGAAGAACGCATCGGAGGCAATCGCCACCTCGGGGATCGAGGTGTTGTTGGCCAGCCTGGGCCGCTCCTCCTTGGCGTACTGGAAGATGAACTCGTTGAAGGCGTTGCTCCCCAGCACCGCGTTCACGTTGAGCACCGAGCTCGCGAACTTGTTCTTCTCCAACCCGTTGTTGGAAACCCCGGTGGTGATGCTGTCCGAGGTGGCGTTTTCACCCTCGTAGTTGGAGTAGTTGTGCCGCAAGGTCAAAAGCAGCCCCGAGGAAAGCTGCCAGTCCAGCTTGCCGAGGATCGAATCCACGTCGTTGGTTNGGATGATCGTGCGGTTGGTTTCCTGCGCGAAATTCAAGCCGGTTTTGGCCTGGAAGTCCGCTTCCTTGCCCGCGGGGAAGTTGCGGAACTGCAGGGCAAGCGGCATGTCCTTGCGCTGCCCGTCGTACGAGAAGAAGTAGTGCAGCTTGTCCTTGAGGATCGGCCCGCCCACCGCCAGGCCGTACTGGTGCTGCTCGAAGTCCCGCTTGGCCGGCTGCGCCCCTGCCGGTGGCTTCTTCGCTTGCTCCACCATGGACTGGTCCCGGAAGTAGTACCAGGACTCCAGCTTGAAGTCGTTGGTGCCGGATTTGGTGATGGCGTTGATGATGCCGCCCGAGGCGTTGCCGAACTGCACGTTGTAGGAGGAGGGGATCACCTGGAACTCCTTGATCGCCCCCTGGGACAAGGTAAAGCCGGGCCTGGTACCCCCCCGCTCCTCGCCGAAAAAGCTGGACTGGGCGTTGGCCCCGTCCACGTTGAAGTTGTTCTGGATCCCCCGCATCCCCCCGATGTGCACCCGCTGGTTGTCGTCCGCCACCGCCTGGGGGGTGAGGGCGATGAAGTCCAAGAAATCACGGCCGTTGAGGGGCAGGTTGGCAATCTGCACCTCCCCCACCGCGCTGGCCACGTCGGGCCTGGTGGTCTCCACCAGGGGAGCCGCAGCGGTGACCGTGACCTCTTCCGCCAAGGTGCCCATGTTGAGCGTGAACTCCAGGCGCACCGAGGAACCCAGGGAGACCACCACCCCCTGCTTCACCTCGGGCCGGAACCCGGAAAGCTCCGCCCGTACCTCGTACACCCCCACGGGCAGGAACTCGAAGCGGAACCCGCCCTGGGTGTTGGTCACGGCGCGGCGCAGCAAGCCGGTTTCGGTGTTCTTCGCCTCCACCGGGACCCCGGGGAGCACCCCACCCTCGGCATCCTTCACGGTTCCCAGCAACTCGCCGGTGGCGACGTTGGACTGGGCGGAAAGCGAAGGCGCCCAAAGGGCGAGGGCTACCGCAACCACCGCGAAAAGCATTTTCCTTGCTCGCATACCCTCCTCCTTTCGGTGACTGGGTTGCCCACTCACGGCCATGATTGTAATGCGTCAACCCTCCGCTTGCCAACGGGCGAGGCCACGAGCTCGGCGAACAGCGCCGCGTACTGGGCCGCCACCCGTTCCGGGGCAAAGAGCGCGAGCTTGTCCGCACTCGCCTTGCGAAAAGCCTCGGGGCTGCGGAGCACTTGGATCAGCGCTTCCGCCAGAGCCCGGGGATCCCCGGGAGGCACCAGCAGCCCCATGCCGGTCATGGCCACCGGCGAGCGCACCCCCGGGAGGTCGCTGGCTACCACCGGGGTGCCGCACCCCATGGCCTCCACCTGCACCATGCCGAACGCCTCGGTGCGGTTCACGCTGGGAAACGCCATCACCGAAGCGAGGCGGTAAAACGCCCCCAGCTCCTGGGAGGCCAGGGGGCCCACGAAACGAAAGCGGGGACCAAAAGCAGCTATCCGCGCTGCCAACGCCCTGCGGTAGCGCGCCTCCCCGGGGACCTCCTGGGGCCCAGCGCAGAGCACCTGGGCCCTGGGGAACACCTCCCACACCCGGGGCATGGCCTCGGCGAGCACCTCCAGCCCCTTTTCCCGGGAAACCCGCCCCACCCACCCCACCACCGGCTCCCCGGCCGCCAGCCCCAAGCGCTGGCGCAGCGCTTCCACGCTCCCGGGCTGCACCACCGGCAGCGGCACCGGGGGCGGCACGATCCGCAGCTCGCTGCCCGCGGCGGCAAAAAGCGGCGAGGAGGCGGCGTAACCAGCATCCAGCGCCACCAACGCGTCGGCCCGGTGCAACGCCAAGCGGTGGGACAAACGCAGCGCCCGCTCCAAAAGGCGCGCCGCCCCGCCCCCCTCTAGGGCCACGTCGCAGAGCACCACGGCCACCAGCGGCTTGCCCAGCACCCGCTTGGCCAGCCACGCCAAGGGGGCTGCATCGGCTTGGGGCAGCACCAAAAGCACCACCTCCGCCTGCCTGCCGAGCCGCAGCAGTTGCTTGGCCAGGGAAGGCATCACCACCCCCTTGCTCACCCTGGCCCACACCGGCACCCGCACCACCGGGACCCCTTCCAGCACCTCCTGGGCAGGCAAACCGGGGGCGTGGCGGGAGGTGAGCACCGTGACCTGCCACCCCACCTCCCCCAGGGCTGCCGCCAAGCGCTGGAGGAACACCGTGAGCCCGGAGATGTAGGGGAGGTAGTACGTGGCAACCGCCAGCACCCTTCCGGCCAGGGCCGGCGGCTTCCCGGCCACGCTAGCTACCTCGCGGCCCGGGGGGCCAGCACCAGGCGTGGGGCGAAAAACCAGTTCTCCGAGGCTTCGGGCACTAGGCGACCCACGGTTTGGAAGTACTCCACCAAAAGATCCACCATCTGCCGGTCCACCACCTTCACCCTGGGCGCTTCCCGGAGGTACGGGTAGCCTCCCCCGCCGGCAGCGCGGTAGGAGTTCACCACCAAGGTGAACACGTCCCCCGGTGCCACGGGTTTGCCGCCTACCTCCAGCTTGCGGATGCGCTGCCCTTGGGGGGACGTGGGGTCCACCAGGTAGCTGGCCCCTTCCAGGGTGTCGAAGTTGTAGGTGGGCAGGCGCTGGTCCCGCAGCAGCTCGCAAGGGGCGGGCGGGGTGCAGCGGATCCCCTGGTAGCCCCGCACCGCGTGCTCGAGGATCGCTGCCAGCTCTTTCCCGGTGACGCGCACCACCACCAGCGTGTTGGGGTACGGGTAAAGGGCGTGGGCGAGCCGCGGGGTGAGAGCTCCGGGGGGAAACTCCGCGTTGCCGGCGGCCAGGGGCGCTGCCAGGGAAAGCTGCGCCCCGGTGGCCCAGAGCTGCACCCGGTGCACCAGGTCCACGCTGGGATCGTCGGCCACCGGCAACCCCCCCACCGAAAGCGGCTGGGCCAGCTCCCCCAAGGGGCGAGCGAGCTCCGCCAGCACCTTTTGGTGCAANGAAGCCAACGCTTGCTCCACCCGGGGATCGGCGGGAAGCCTATCCACCGCGACGTTCCTCCCTTCCACCCGGGCCAGCCGGAAGCGTTCTCCCTCCCGCACCAGGTGCAGATCGAAGCGGGTCACCAGCTCCGCCCAGCGCCCCGGCTGCGCCACCCAGGTGCGGCCGAGCTTTTGGGGCGGGATGTCCTGGTGGGTGTGGCCGGTGAGCAGCAGGTCCACCCCGGGAAGCTGCGCCAGCCGCCAGGCGAAGTTCTCCTCGTCCTCCTCATCCCCTTCTCCGGTGCGGGGATCCCGCTCGAAGCCGGTGTGCGCCACGAGGATCAGCACGTCCACCTGGGGCCGCAGCCGGGCTAGCGCTTGCCGGGCTTTTTCCAGCGGATCGGCGAACGCCAACGGTTGCCAGTGCTCCGGAGGGTCCCAGAAGGGAACCCGGGGGTTGGTGATCCCCACCACGCCTACGCGCACCGGCCCTCGCTGGAGCACCACCCAAGGCTTCACCGGCAGCGCCGCCGCCTCGGTGTTTTCCAGGTTGGCGGCAAGCCAGGGGAAGCGGCTCTGGCTCACCGCCCGGCGCAACGGGGGAAGCCCGTAGTTGAACTCGTGGTTTCCCACCGTGGCGGCGTCGTAGCCCACCAGGTTCATGGCGGCCACCGTGGGGTCCTCCCCTTCCCCCAGCCGCCCAGCCAACGCGTAGTGGGCCATGGGGGTCCCCTGGATCGCATCCCCCCCGTCCAGCACCACTACCAAGGGGTTCTCCTGCCGCGCCGCCGCCACCAAGCTCGCCACCTGGGCCACCGACCCGCGGGCTGGCCGCTGCCGCACGTCGTCCTGAGGGAGCAGGTGGGCATGCATGTCCGAGGTGAAAAGCACCGTGAGCGTGAGCTCTTCCCCCCGAGCCCCGGCCCCCCAAGCGAATAGCACCAGTACCGCGAAACATCGAGCTAGCCGCCAACGCGCCATCAGAACCCCCCTTCCCGGTGCTCCCCGAACACGCTGGCGAGGACCCCAGCGATTTCCCCCACCGTGGCGTACGCTTCCACCGCCTGGAGGATCGGCGGCATCAGGTTCTCGCTCCCTCGAGCCGCCTCCTCCAGGCGGCCCAGCGCCCGGGTCACGGCATCCCCATCCCGGGACGCCCGTAGCTGCTGCAGCCGGCGGATCTGTTCCCGCTGCGCCGCCTCGTCCACCCGGAAAACCGCGGGCACCGCCTCCTCCCGCTCCACGAAGCGGTTGACCCCCACCACCACCTGCTCCCCGGCCTCGATGCGTTTTTGCGTGCGGTAAGCCGCTTCCTGGATTTCCCGCTGCATGAACCCCTGCTCGATGGCCGAAAGCGCCCCACCCATGGCCTCGATGCGCTGGATGTACTCCCAGGCCGCCTCCTCTAAGCGGTCGGTCCAGGCCTCCACCACGTAGGCACCCCCCAGGGGATCCACCACCTCGGCGAGCCCCGACTCGTAGGCGATGATTTGCTGGGTGCGCAGCGCCAGGCGCGCGGACTCCTCCGTGGGCAAGGCCAGCGCCTCGTCCTTGGCGTTGGTGTGCAGCGACTGGGTGCCGCCGCATACCGCCGCCAGCGCCTGGATCGTCACCCGCACCACGTTGTTGTCGGGCTGCTGGGCGGTGAGCGTGGAGCCGGCGGTTTGCGTGTGGAAGCGCAACAGCCACGAGCGCGGATCGGTAGCGCCGAACTCCTCGCGCATCATCCGCGCCCACAAGCGCCGCGCCGCGCGGAACTTCGCCACCTCCTCCAGGAAGTTGTTGTGCGCGGCAAAAAAGAACGAAAGCCGCGGGGCGAACTGGTCCACCGCCAGCCCCGCCGCCAGCGCCTGGCGCACGTACTCCCTTGCGTTGGCCAGGGTGAACGCCAGTTCCTGGACCGCGGTGGCCCCCGCTTCCCGGATGTGGTAGCCGGAAATCGAGATCGTGTTCCACCGGGGCACGTGCTTTTGGCAAAACGCCATGAGGTCCGTGACCAACCGCAGCGACGGCCGGGGGGGGAAGCGGTACGTGCCCCGGGCCACGTACTCCTTGAGGATGTCGTTCTGCACGGTCCCGGAAAGCGCCTCCCAGGGCACCCCCTGCTTTTTCGCCACCGCCAGCACCATGGCCAGGAGGATGGCTGCGGTGGCGTTGATGGTCATGGAGAGCGAAACCTCCCCCAGGGGGATGCCTTCCAGCAGCGTTTCCATGTCCGCCAAGCTGGCGATGGCCACCCCCACCCGCCCCACCTCCCCCTGGGCCAGCGGGTGATCCGAGTCGTAGCCGATCTGTGTGGGCAGGTCGAAAGCCACGGAAAGCCCGGTTTGCCCTTGGGCCAGGAGGTAGCGGTAGCGGCGGTTGGACTCTGCGGCGGTGGCGAACCCCGCGTACTGCCGCATGGTCCAGAGCTTGCCCCGGTACATGGCGGGGTAGACCCCCCGGGTGAAGGGGTACTCCCCGGGCAAACCCAGCTTCTCCTGGTAGCTGCCGGAAACGCTCCAGGGCCCGTAGAGCAGCTCCACGGCAAGCCCCGAGGGGGTGAAGGTGGGCTCGCGGAAGCTGGTGGTGGCGCGCAGCTCGGCGAGCCAGCGCTCGTAGGCCTCGCGGTCCATGGGCGACCCTCCGGGGCGAGTATATGGCATACTAGCGGCGATGCTGGCGCTTTCCGGCACCCTCGACCCGCTGCATCTCAACGATCTTTTGGAACGGCTCCACATGACCCGGGCCACCGGCCGGCTGTTCCTCACCGCTGGGGCTGTGACCCGCACCTTCGATCTGGCGGGGGGCAAGGTGATCTTCGCCTCCTCCTCCCGGGCAGCGGAGCGGCTGGCTTCCTGGCTTTTGCGCAGAAAGCTCGCCCCCAGAGCTGTGCTGCTGCGCAGCCTGGCGATCTCGCAGATCCAAGGGGAGCCTTTCACCACGGTGCTGCTGCGGGAAGCCAAGGTAAGCCGGGAGGACGTGGTTGCCGCGGGTTGCGCTCTGGCCGTGGCGCTGACAAGCCGCATCCTCAGGGAGGACCGGGTGTTCTTCCGCTTCGACCCCAGCTACCCGGTGCGCCTGGGGGAGGCGGTGAGCTTGGAGCTCTCCAGCTCGCAGCTGGTGATGGAGGCAGCGGTGAGCGCCGACAGCCGCCCCCCCACGGACCACGGGGAGACCGTGCCCCCGGAGGCCCTGGAACCCGCCTCGGTGGAGGCGCTCTTCTGGGCCATGGTGGGGGATCTGGCCGGCACCCCCATGGACCCCGGGGAGCTGGCGGATGCCCACGAGACGCTGTTGAAGGTAGGGGAGCTTTTGGGGCGCTGGATCCGCCAAGGCCCCCCGCTCATCCCCCTTCCCCCGCGGGAAGCGCAGCGGGTGGGCGAGCTCTTGGCCTCCGGGGAGGCGCCGGCACTGGAGGATTCCCCCACCCTGGCTTGGGACTTCCTGGCGCTGGTGAACGGCTTGGATTCCCCGGGCTTTTCCCGCGCCTCCAGCTTCCACGAGGCGTGGCTTTTGGCCGGGGAGGACGCGCGGCTTTTGGCTGGCATGCTCCTGGAGAGCTCCCGCTGGCGGCGAGAGCACGAATCCGAGCTGGATGAAACCTTCGGCCGCATGGCCTTGGGCCGCGGGGCAGCCGCCAGAGCGCTGGCCAGCAGCTTGGGGTTGGCGGAGGAAACCGCCGCCACCGCCGCGGTGCTCCCCTTGGTGCTGCTCTCCCTGGTGCTCACCGCCCTGGCCAGCGGCTCCCTGGCCCGCCCCGCACTCCAGCGGGCGGCGGTGCGGAGGCTCTTGCCGGTGGTGGGGCGCGCCGCGGGCACCGCCTCGGGGCTTCCGGAGGTGTTGCAGGCGGCGCTCACCGGGGAGCCAGCCAACCACCCGGGGGCTCAGGTGGCAGCGCTGGCAGCGGCGGCAGCCGGGGAGGGGAACGCCGCGGAAGCGGTGCTGCCCACGGACAACCCTGCCGTGGCCGGGGCGTTCGCCGCGGCGCGGGAGCGGGCGTTCCAAGCGCAACGCAGGCCGGAGGCAGGTGGGTAGAGGGCGACCATGCACGTGCTCGTGATCGGGGGGAGCCGGTTCATCGGCCGCGCCATCGTGCAGCGGCTGCTCATGGAAGGACACCGGGTGACGCTACTGAACCGTGGAAAGAGCCCGGATCCCTTCGGCACCCGGGTTTCCCGGGTGATCGGCGACAGGGCGGACCCGGAGACCTTGAAGCGGGCCCTGGCCCGCCGGGATTTCGACGCGGTGGTGGATCTGGTGGCGTTCCGGGAGGAGGACACCAAGGCTGCCATCGCGGCTTGCGCAGGAAGGGTGGGGCATTTCGTGCACGTTTCCACCGCCGCGGTGTACCTCATCCGCGATGGCATTTACTGCCCGTTCCGGGAGGAGGACTTCCCCGGCCGCCTCCAGCCCAAGACCGAAGCCACCGCCTCCTCGTGGCTTTACGCCTACCACAAGAGGCGCTGCGAAACCGCGCTGCAGCAAGCCTGGGAGACCCAGCAGTTCCCCTACACCGCGCTGCGCCTTCCGGTGGTGGTGGGCCCCGACGACTACACCGCCCGCACCCAGGCTTACCTCGAAAGGCTCCTGGACGGGGGCCCGATCCTCCTCCCCGACGGCGGGCTCAACTCCTGGGGGTTCGTGTGGGTGCACGACGTGGCGGAGGTGGTGGTGGCGAACCTCGCCAACGCCAACGCCTTCGGCAACGCCTACAACCTCGCCCAGCGGGAGGTGGTGAGCGTGCGGCAGTTCGTGGAGCTGGCAGCGGCTTTCCTGGAGCGCCGCCCGGTGCTGGTTTCGGTGCCCAGCCAGTGGCTCAAGAGCGTGCACCTGCCCCCCACCTTTTCCCCCTACAGCCACGACCACGACATCGTGCTGGACATCAGCGCCGCCCAGAAGGACCTGCTGTTCCGCCCCACCCCCTTTCCCACCTGGTGCGAGCAGCTGGCGCAGCACTTCCGCACCACCTGGGACGGCAACCCCTCCAAGCTCTACGCCACCCGCCCCTTGGAGCTGAAGCTGGTGGAGGAGCTGGCCAGCATCCGCCTGCGCACCCGGGGGGCCGCCGCCTCGGTGGTCTCGGCGTGAGGCTCGCTGCTCAAAAGCCCTCCCCCAAGCTCGCCAGGGCTTCCCGGGCGGCCTCCCGCTGGGCCAGCTTCTTGGAGCTGCCCTCGCCCCGCCCCAAAACCCGCCCTTCCACCTCCACCTCGTAGACGTACACCCGCTGGTGCTCCGGCCCCCGCACCTCCACCTCCCGGTACACCGGCAACGCCCACCCTCTCTTTTGCGCGAGCTCCTGGAGCGCCGACTTGGGCTCCAGGCGCACCAGCCCTTCCTGGGAAAGCGCCGCGAAGAGCGGACCGAACAGCCGCCACACGAACCGGGCGAAGCGGCGGTAACCCAGCTCCAAGCTCAGCGCTCCCAGCACCGCCTCGAAGGCATCGGCCAAAAGCGCTTCCCCGGGTTCCACCCCCTCCGCCACTTCCAGCGCCTCCCGCAGCCCGAAGGTTTCGGCGAGCTGGGCCAGGGTTTCCCCCTTCACCAGCGCTGCCCTGGCTCGAGTGAGCTCCCCCTCCCGGGCGGCTTTCCAGCTGGCGAAGAGCAGCTCGGCGATGGCGTGGGAGAGCGCGGCATCCCCCAAGAACTCCAGCCGCTCGTTGGAGGCAAGCCCCGCCGCAGCCGCCGCCGAGCGGTGGCGCAGCGCTTCCCGGAGCAGCTCCGGGTCGCGGAAGCGGTAACCGAGCTTTTCCTCCACCTGCCGCAGCCGCGGCTCTTTCGCCTGCTCTTCCTGTGCCTTGACGTGCTCTGCCATCGGTCGCAAACTCCTTCCCCGTGGAAAAGTTTCGCATCTTCGGCGGAAGGCGGCTTTCCGGCACCGTGCGCATCTCCGGGTCCAAGAACGCGGCGCTTCCCTGCCTGGCAGCGAGCCTGCTCACCCGGGAGCCGGTGAAGCTTCTGGGTTTGCCCCGGGTGCGGGACATCCTCACCATGGAAAAGGTGCTGGGGGTGCTGGGGGAGCACTGCGCCCACGAAAACGGCACCACCACCGTGGTCATGGGGCAGGCCACCGCCACCCACGCCCCCTACGAGCTGGTGCGCACCATGCGGGCCTCGGTGCTGGTGCTGGGGCCGCTTTTGGCGGTGCGCCGGCAAGCGCGGGTGGCGCTGCCTGGGGGGTGCGCCATCGGCGCCCGGCCCATTGATTTCCACCTCCAGGCCCTCACCGCGCTGGGGGCTCGCATCCGTTTGGAGCGGGGGGACGTGGTGGCGGAGGCCCCCGACGGCTTGGTGGGGGCGGAAATCACCTTCCCCCGGGTCACGGTCACCGGCACCGAGAACCTGCTCATGGCAGCGACCCTAGCCCGGGGCCGCACGGTGTTGCGGCACTGCGCCCGGGAGCCCGAGGTGGTGGATCTGGCGGCGATGCTCACCCGCATGGGGGCGCGCATAACCGGGGCTGGCTCCGATACCATCGAGGTGGAGGGGGTGGCGGAGCTGGGGGGCTGCACCCACACGGTGATCCCCGACCGCATCGAGGCTGGCACTTACCTCATGGCGGCGCTTTTGGTGGGGGACGGGGTGCGGTTGGCCAACTGCGTGCCGCGGCACCTGAGCAAGGTCCTGGAGTTGCTCCGGGAGGCCGGCGCTCGTCTGGAGATCGGCGAAGACACGATCTTCGTGCCCCGGCAACGGGAGCTTTCGGGGTTTTCGCTGATCACCGAGGAGTACCCGGGGTTCCCCACCGATCTCCAGGCCCAAGCCATGGCTTTGGCTACCCAGGCCACCGGGGTTTCCAGCATCGTGGAAACCATCTTCGAAAACCGCATGCAGCACGTGCTGGAGCTCAAGCGTCTGGGGGCGGATATCGCGGTGGAGGGCAACCGCGCCACGGTACGGGGGCCTACCCGGCTCCAGGGAACCACGGTGATGGCCTCGGATCTCCGGGCTTCGGCAGCGCTGGTGCTGGCGGGGCTTGCCGCCGAGGGGGAAACCGTGGTGGACCGCATTTACCACCTGGATCGGGGGTACGAGGCCATGGAGTGCAAGCTCGCCGCCCTGGGGGCCCGCATCGAGCGCTTCAACCCCGGCCCGTTCCAGTAGCTCTCACGGCTTCACGCGGTTACGGCCGGCGTTCTTGGCTTCCAAGAGCCTGGCGTCCGCCAGCCCCACCAGCTCCCGGGGGGTTGCGGGCACCCAGCTTCCCCCCGGCTCGAAAGCCGCCACCCCCATGGAAACCGTGACCCGCAGGCTCGCCCCTGCCTCCAGGGGCACCGCCCCTTCCTCCACCCGCTGGCGCAGTTTCTCCGCCACCAGCTTGGCCCCAGCTTCGTCGGTTTCCGGGAAAACCATCAGGAACTCCTCGCCGCCGTAGCGGCCCACCAGGTCCGAGGCGCGCACCCCCTGCTTGAGGGTGAGCGCCACCCACTTGAGCACCGCGTCCCCCACCAGGTGGCCGTAGCGGTCGTTGATGGGCTTGAACAGGTCCACGTCCGCCATGACCACCGCCAGCGGTCGGTTGTAGCGCTTGGCCCGCTGCCACTCGCGCTCCAAGTACTCCAGGACGGTTTCCCGCCGCCAAAGCCCCGTGAGCCCGTCCACGGTGGCGGCCTCGAAGAGCCTGGCGTTCTCCAGTACCGTCCCCACGTGGTGCCCCAGAAGCGACAAAAGCTCCAGCTCGCCGCTGCTCCAGCTTCCCTCCCTGCCCCCCAGCAGCAGCATCCCCACCAGTTCCCGGGGCCCCACCACCGGCACCACCCACTGGGCGCCGAAAAGCGCTACCCGCTGGGCCATGGCGCCGCTCAGGCTCCCCAGCTCCGCTGCGGGCATGGGGACCCCCGCTTGCGCCAGGGCCTGCACCCCAGGGTCCTCGGCGGCAAGCAGGAACGCCGAGTCGAAGGAGCGCTCCGGGTCCAGCTCCGTGGAGGCCGTGGCGAGTAGCAGCTTGCTTCCGGGATCCCGGAGCAGCAGCGTCACCCGGGGGCAGGCGAAGATCTCCGCCACCTGCTGCACCACCCGAGAGGCCATGGGCTGCACCTTCCCGAAGGAGGGCAGCTCCGCCGCCAGTTGTACCAGCCGCTGCCGCTGGGCATAGCGCTCGGGGAAAAAGCGCTGGTCGATGAGCTTTTGGAGGAAAGCCCGCAGCGGGGAAAACAGCACCCCCAGCGCCAGCGTGGCAGCGGAAACCACCAGCACCGAGATCTGCCCACCGATCCACTCCGAAAGCAGCGCAGATCCCACCCCCACCAGCGCGTAAAACAGCAGAAGCACCGTACCGGTGACCGCGGTGTAAAGCAGCGAGCGACGCACCAGGTGCTCGAAATCCAAGAAGCTGTAGCGAAACACCGCCACGAACACCGCAAGGGGGAAAACCAGAAGGCAGAGCGACTGCACGTAGTCCGTCCAGGAGGGCAAGCTGGCGCCAGCGAGCTGCAAGGCATCGGAAGCCACGATGTACGCCACCCAGGGCAAGCTTCCCAAGAGCACCAACAGCGCTTGCTGCCTGCCCAGCGGGGAAGGGGCCTCCCGCACCTGCCGCAGGAGGATCGCCACCACCGAGGCCGCCCAAGCTGGCAGAACCAGGAAGTTCAGAAGCCCCGCGGCGAGGGGGTAGGGTGCAGGAAACGGCATCACCGCTTCGGGAAAAAGCAGGCTCGTGGCCGCCAACAGCAAGGCGACAGCGGCCCCCGCGGCAACGAAGACCCGCTCCCAGGCAGGGTTGCGGACAAGCCAGAGGGCGCGGCGCGGGATGAGCGACACCAGCCGCAGCTCCAAGGCCAGCTGCCAACCGGTCAAGCCGTAAAAAAACACCTCCCTGGCCCGGTCCAAAGCCGCAGGTCCGAAGGGGAAACGGGGGAGCGCGAACTCCAGGGCTACCGCGAAGGCGAAAAGCACCAGGGGCCGCTGACGGGGGTCGGTGGAGGGAGCCCCCAGCACCAAAAGCGCCAGCAGCAAGTACAGCGTTGCGCCAGCGGCGTTGAGCCCCAGGGTCCAGGTGTCCGGGGGAGTTCCGGGGCGCAGCGCCAGCACCAGCTCTTTGCCTTCCCGCACCACCAGGTAGCGCACCTCCTGCCCCCGGGGAAAGCGCCGCGCTAGGCGGTCGTAGTCCTGGATGGCGCGCACCTTTACCCCGGCCACCTCCAGGAGGCGGTCCCCGGGGCGCACCCCGGCCCGCTGCGCCGGGCCACCTTCCGCCACACCCGCCACCACCACGCCCCCGTCCTTTTCCTCGAGGGCGAACCCCACCCGGCGGTCCGCGGCGGCTAGCTCGTTGCGCACCTGCCAGCCGAACAACGCCAAAAGCAAAGCCCCCAGGCTCGCCCCTTGCAGCCCCCGCGGCCAGCGCCAAAAGCTCACGGTTGCCCCACCTCCCCGGAGCTTGTGCTCCCGCTTTGCAGTGTACGCCGCTTCGCTCCCCCGGCAAACAACACCCCAGGGTTGCCGGTGCCCCAGCTCACAGCTTAGACTTTCGCCGATGGAAAACTGCATCTTCTGCCGCATCGCCGCGGGGCAAGCCCCAGCGCGGGTGCTCTTCGCCGACCAGGAGGTGGTGGCGTTTTACGACATCGCCCCCCGGGCGCCGGTGCACGTGCTGGTGATCCCCCGTCTCCACATTCCCTCCCTGGCCCAGGCCCAGGAGCAGCACCGAGAGCTTCTGGGCAAGCTGCTCCTTGCGGTGCAGCGGGCCGCCCGGGAAACCGGGGTGGCGGATGGGTTCCGGGTGGTGACCAACAGCGGGGCTGCCGCAGGCCAATCGGTGTTCCACCTCCACTTCCACGTCCTGGGCGGCCGCACCATGGCATGGCCCCCGGGCTAGCGGCGGCGCCGCCGCCGGTGCGCCAGCCGGCGCCTGCTGCGGCGCCGGCAAAGCTTTCCCCAGCCGCGGCGCTGGCGGCAGCCAGGGTGGAGCAGCAGGCGGGCAGAACCGCAAAGGCCCGGGCGCTGCTCCTGGGTGCGCTGCCCCGGGCGGGGGAGCTACGGCCGCTTTTTGAGCTGGAGCTCGCCAAGCTTTCCCTGGAGGGGGGCCGGGATCCCTGGCCGCACCTGGAGCCGCTGCTGCGCCCGGCGGCCCCTGCCGCGCTGCGGGGGCGGGCTCAGGAGCTCGCCCTCAGGGCAGTGGAAAAGCTCCCCCTCCCCCAAGCCCGGGCTTGGCTCAAGCGGCGCCTCCCCAAGCCGCTGCGCCGGTCGGTGGCAGCTACGGTGGCGCTGCGCGAGGCAAATCCTCGAAAAGCCCTGTCGCTTCTCGAGGAAAACAGCGAGGATCGCGCCGCAGGGCAGCTTGCCCTGGCCCTTTCGGAGACACCGCTTGCAGCCCAGGAAAAGGCGCTCCTCGCCCGGGCACTTTTCGCCAACGGCTTCTGGCAGCAAGCCGCGAAGCTTTTGGCCGAGCTTNCCCCCGGCGGCAACGAGGAGTTCGCCACGCGTTTCCTCCGCGCCCGGGTGGCCTACCGCCTGGGGCGGTGGGAGGAAGCCATCGAGGCTTTCGCGCTGGCTGAGCAAGCAGCCAGNACCANGGAAGACCGGCTCGCTTGCTGGCTTTTCGCTGCCCGGGCTTACGAGCAGCTGGGGCGGGAGGACTGCGCGCTGGAAAAGTACGCGGCCATGGCAGCGCTCGCCCCGGAAGCCCCGGAAGCCTGGGTGGGGGCCGGGATGCTGCTGGCCCGCCGGGGGCAGGGGGAGGAAGTGCTGGCGCTGTACCGGAAGGCACCGGAAGCGGTGCNGCGCGAGCTGCAAGTGCGCTTTTGTGCGCTNTTGGCGATGGTGGACCGCCAGGCAGCTTCTGCCCTCGCCCGGCAAGCGGTGGGGGACGAGCCGGGGGTCGCCCTGTGCCAAGCGTTTTTGGCCAAGCTCGAAGGGGAGCACGGGCGGGAAGCCGAGCTTCTCTCCCGGGTGCTGGCGGACCCCAGGGCGGGGAAGGTCCCGGAGCTGGCCTGCTTCCTGCTCCCCCTGGGGGAAGCTGCCGGCACCGAGGCCGCCCGGGACCTCCGGGTGCTTGCCGCGCTGGCGGTGCACCGGGGGATCGCGGCAGCGCGGCAAGCCTTGGCCCGAGGGCTGGCCCAGNACCCGAGCTTCGCACCGCTGCTCGAAGGCCACCGCCCCCCGCCGCCCCTGCCGCCGGCGCTGGCGTCGCTGCTGGCGGCGGGTCTAGCCCAGGATGCTGCCCACGCCATGCCGCACCTTTTTCCCCGGGCAACCCCCGGGGCGCTCGCCTGGTCCGCAGCGTTCTTCGCCCGGGAGGGAAACTGGAGGGAGGCCCTGGCCGCCGGGGAGCAGCTCCGGAGGCTGGTGGGGGAGGTACCNGCCTGCTTGCTGCCGGACCAGCTGCTGCCGCACCTGGTGCCCNCGGACTTCGCCGCGCTTTTCCCCAGGCCAGGCCCGTGGCGCCCGCTGCTTTTTGCCCTGGCTCGGCAGGAGTCCCGCTTCGACGCGGGCGCTTTCTCCCCGGTGGGGGCCCGGGGAGTGTTCCAGCTCATGCCGGAAACGCTGCGCCGGCTGGGTGCCGGCCTGCCAGTATCCCCCCAGGAGGAAGCCGCCCTGGCCCTGGCCCACCTGGAGGATTCGGCCCGCTCGCTGGGGGGCGACCCGCTGNTTTTGGCCGCGGCTTACAACGCCGGCAGCGACTGGGTGGGCCTCTGGCTTGCCGCGGGGGGCGGTCCTCACCCGCTGTTCCCCTTGGCCATCCCCTACCGGGAAACCCGCGGNTACGCGCTGGCGGTGGCCGAGGGGNTGTGGCTCGCCCGTCACCTGGAGTAGCGGATCACTTCCCCCCGCTGGGCCAGCTCCCGGGTCCAGCGCTCCACCTCCTGGCTCAGCTTCCGCTCCCTGAGGATCGCCTCCACNTGCTGGCGCACGTCTTCCAGGGGCGGCGGCGGGCCCTGGGAGGCAGGCCAGGCCGGGAGAAACTCGCTGCGGTAGTACGCCGCCACCTCTTCCTGGGTAACCCGCAAGCCGCTGCCCAGCCGCTTGGCCACGTACGCCTCCACCAGGGCGGCGCGGCGCACCAAGCGCTGCAGCGAGGCCAGGGAAAGCCCCGCGGCGGCAAGCTTTCCTCGCAGCGCCTCCTCCCCTCCCGCCGCCTCCACCACCTTCCCCCAAGCCCGGGGCCAATCCACGGCCAGTCGCTGCTCCAGGTGCGCGGCAGCCAGGTCCTGGTAACGCAGCTCCAGCGCCACCAAGGCCTCCAGCACCGCCCGTTGGTAGGCCGCCTCGTCCTCCTGGGGCAAGCGCGGCACCAGCCCGGCGAGGCGCGCCAGCTCCACGTCCGAGGCAAGCACCGGCACGCCGTTCACCAGGGCCAGGACCCGCTCCACCTCCTCCGCTTGGACCGCCAGCGCCAAGGCGAAAGCGCAAAGCGAGAGCAACCGCACGGCAGCATGCTACACTGCTGACCGTGACCGCGGGAAAGAAGCCCACACCGAGCCGGATCCAGGTGGCCTTGGCGCAAATCGCCACCTGCCCTGGCCAGCTCACCCGCAACCTGGAAACCCACCTGGCGATGATCGCCCAGGCCAGGGAAGCTGGGGCGGATCTCGTGGTGTTCCCGGAGCTTTCCCTCTCGGGGTACCTCCTGGGGCATGGGGTGCTGGAGCTGGCCATGGACCCCCAGGACCCGCGCCTCGCCCCGCTCAAGGAAGCCTCCCGCACGCTTTCGATCCTCCTGGGGTTGCCGCTGCGGGAACCCCACGGGGGGATCGCCAACGCCGCGGTGCTTTTGGAAGGCGGAGAGGTGGTGGGGGTGCACCGCAAGCTTTACCTGCCCACCTACGGCATGTTCGACGAGGGCCGCTACTTCGTGCCAGGGCGAGAGCTCGCCCCTATCCCCTCGCGGCTGGGCAAGCTGGGGGTGCTGATCTGCGAGGACGCCTGGCACCCCGCCTGCGCCACGATCCTCGCTCGGGGCGGGGCGGAGCTGCTGTTGGTGGTGGCCGGGGGGCCCTCGGAGGTGGGAGGGGAAGACATCCCCTCGGGGATGCGGCGCTGGCACTGGATCGTGGGCGCCACCGCCATCACCACCGTGACCCCGACGTTTTTCGCCAACCGCTGCGGCTGGGAGGAGGGGATCCTGTTTTCCGGCGGCTCCCTGGGCTTGGATGGCCGTGGCCGCACCCTCGCCGGCCCTGCCCCGGCCACCGAGCCAGCGCTGGTGCTGGGGACCGTGGACCGGGTGGCAGCCCGGAGGCACCGCACGCTCTCCCCGATCCCCGGAGCGGAGCGGCTGGAGCTGTGGCGGCAGGAGGTGGAAAGGTCCCATGCTTAGCTTGCCCGGAGTGCACCTGCCGCTGCTCGCCCAGGTGCTGGGCACGTTTCTCGCCGAGGAGCTCCGGGCCTCGGGGCTTGCCCGCTACGTGCTGGGGCTTTCCGGAGGTTTGGATTCCGCGGTGGCCGCTGCCCTGGCGAGCCGCGCCCTGGGCCCGGAGCGGGTCACCTGCCTGGCGCTCCCAGGGCCCAGCTCCAGCCCAGAGAGCTTGGCCCACGCCCAGCTGGTGGCCGAGACGTTCGGCCTTGCGCTGCGGGTGGTGGAGCTGGGCCAGGCGGCGGAGGTGCTCGCCGCAAGCTTAGGGTGCCGGGAACACCGCCTGCGTTTCGGCAACCTCATGGCCCGGCTGCGGATGATCGCGCTTTTCGACGAAGCCCGGGCCAACGGCGCCCTGGTGCTGGGGACCTCCAACAAGAGCGAGATTCTCCTAGGCTACTCCACGCTTTTCGGCGACCACGCCGCCTCGGTGCAACCCCTGGGGGACGTGTGGAAGACCCACGTGTTCGCCCTGGGGGAGTACCTGGGGGTCCCGGAAGCGGTGCTCCGCAAGCCCCCCACTGCGGACCTCTGGCCGGGGCAAACCGATGCCGGGGAGCTGGGGTTCGATTACCTGGAGGCGGACCCGATCCTCTACTACCACCACGACCAGGGGTACGGCGAGGAGGAGCTGCTGGCCGCTGGGTTTTCCCCGCCCCTGGTGGCCAAGGTGCTGGCCACTTACCGCGCCAACCGCTTCAAGTGGCGGCCCACGATCATCGCCCGGGTTTCCGCTTCCTGTATCAACGTGGACCGCATCCTCCCCCGCAACCCCAGGCCATGACCTCCCCGGGGACGCTGTACGTGGTGGCCACCCCCATCGGCAACCTGGGGGACCTCTCCCCCCGGGCCAGGGAGGTGCTGGCCAACGTGCAGGCGATCCTCGCCGAGGATACCCGCCGCACCGGCCAGCTCCTCGCCGCCTGCGGCCTCGCCACGCCGCTTTTGGCTTTTTTCGAGCACAACGAGCAGGAGCTGCTGCCCAAGCTGCTGGCCCGGCTGCGGCGCGGGGAGTCCCTGGCGCTGGTGGCGGACGCGGGCACGCCGCTTTTGTGCGACCCGGGGTTTCGCTTGGTNCGCGCGTGCCGCAAGGAAGGGCTGCCGGTGGCCGCGGTGCCGGGCCCCTCGGCGGTGGCTGCAGCGCTCAGCGTGGCGGGGCTGCCGCCCTACCCTTTCACGTTCCTGGGTTTCCTGCCCCAGCGGCAAAAGGCCCGCCGGGATTTCCTGGCCCGCTACGCGTCGCTGCCCCACACGCTGGTGATGTTCCTCACCCCCCACCGGCTGCCCCAGGAGCTTGCGGACTGCGCCGCGGTGCTGGGGGAAAGCCGCGAGGCGGCGCTGTGCGCGGAGCTTTCCAAGCTCTTCGAGCGCTGNCTGTGGGGCACGCTGGGATCGCTTGCCCAGGCTTCCCTGGTGCGCAAGGGGGAGTTCACGCTGGTGGTGGGTCCGCCCCCAGCTTTCCCTGCGGAAAAACCCTCCCCGGCCCAGGCCAAGGCGCTGGTGGAAANCCTCCTGGCTTCCGGGCTCCCCTTGCCCGAGGCCCGCAAGCAAGCAGCGCGCCGCCTCGGNGTGCGCAGCAAGGAGCTCTACCAGCTCCTGGAAGCGGCAAAAAGCGAAGCGTAGGCCAGCACCACCGGGGCCCAAGGCTCGCCACCTTCCGCCCGCAGCCCGCCNGCGCGCAACAGCGTGGTCAACGCTTTCANGAGCTTTTCCGTGGAGAACTGCGCGGCCACCCGAAAGGAAGCTTGCAGCGCCCAAGGGGAGCGGTCGGCCAAGGCCAGCTCGGGGCTGGCCTCCGCGGCTCGCAGCAGCGCCGGGAGGATCCGCGGCTTGAACTCCCTGGGGTACCAGGAGGGGTCGGCCACCTTGGCGGGAGAAAGCTCCCTGGAAAGCCCTGCCCGCTGCGCCAAAAGCCGCAGCGTGAGCGCCGCGAGGCAGGTCCTGGCCAGCACCCCGGCCACCACGTCCGCAGCCCGGCGCCCGCTGGCCACCTCCCCCCGGAAGCTCTCCAGGCTCGCTCCCGCGGCAAGCCGCGCCAGGCTGTACGCCGCCCCTTCCAGCCCCCCGGCCGCGAGGGGTCTTTCCAGCTCCCCTAAAGCCACGGTTTCCCGGCCCACCGTTTGCCGTGCCGCGGCGGCGGAGAGCTCCCCCGAGGCCACCAGTCCCCGGGCCGCTTGCACCAGCTGGCGGGGAGAAAAACCGTGCGCTGCAAGCAGCGCCTCCACCACCTCGGCGTGGGCCATCACCTCGGGCACCTCTGCGGCCAGAAGCTGCAGCAGCAGCTGGCGCTGCTCCCGGGAAAGGCGCAGCTCCTCCCAAGGTTTCGGGGGGGGCGGTACGGCCAGGTGCGTGGCTTCGAGCCACGGGAGCTCGCGCCACGGCGCACCAGGGGGCTCGGAGGCGAGGGCGAAAAGCCCCGCCCAGACCACGCCCGGTGCGGCATCTGGGAGCGCCTCCAGAAGGCGGCGTTCCGGCTCGCTCAACGCCAGGTAAGGTTTGGCATCAGGCACCAAAAGCAG
>JGI24188J35168_1000055_pt1 | contig 51597 bp, 48 predicted proteins | sample YNPBryantNP2012_FD_35168 | JGI IMG/M metagenome (IMG submission 35168) | reverse complement strand
GGAGGGGCGGGCTCCGCACGCCCGTAATGAGGGCACCGGCTTCGCCGAGGGATATCCCCGCTAGGCCCCGCCCGCTCGGCTACGCATCGGGTCGGAATGAAATGCCTTGGCATGAGTAAGGCCTTGCCACACGGGCGCGGAGACCGCGCCCCTCCGAGGAAACCGCCCCTCGCGTCATCTCCGGGTTTTCCCGCAAGGCCTCTGACCCAGGCTTGTTCCCTGGAGGGGCCGGCTCCGCACGCCCGCGATGAAAGCCCGGGCTTCATCGAGGCATGTCCCCCACTGGGCCACCGGCCCCAGCGGCTCGCCCAAGAGGGACCAGGAAATACCTTGGGTCCACATGCCGCCTTGAGATCCGCCCACCCAGAGGACATCTCTCCGAGAAGACAGGCTCCATTGCCTTGCTCCCGCAATCCTTGAGGGTGGCCATCCACTTTTTTTCCGGCCCCTCGGGACAATTGTTAGCCAGGACCCTTGGTAGTAATCTTTTCAATGAGATCTCCAGACTCGAGGGAAGGTCAAAAATTGGCGAGAGTCCTTCTCGTTCAGCCCTGGATACACGATTTCGCCGCATACGATTTCTGGATAAAACCCCTTGGGCTTCTGCGTCTAGGGGCATTTCTCAGGCGACACGATGTAGAAGTATTTCTCCTGGACCTCCTCGATCCCCACCACCCAGCTCTCAAGGGCGAAAAACTGAGGAGAACGCCCCTGGACAGAGGGGCTCTTCCCAAACAGGAAATACCTAAGCCTCCCGAGCTCTCCTGGTTTCCCAGGAGATATCACAGGTACGGCATCCCCCCCTCCCTCGCCCAAGAGGAAATCAAGAAGATCCCCCCACCAGATGCAGTGCTGGTCACTTCAGGAATGACCTATTGGTATCCCGGGGTCAGGGAGACCATTTCCTTCTGTAGGAGGTTCTTCCCGGACGCACCCATAATCCTCGGAGGAATTTACGCGACACTCCTTCCCGAGCATGCTCTGGAAGTGACCGGAGCTGATCTAGTGATCCCCGGTGGCGAGCCCGCAACCATTCACAGGGAGCTTTCCCGCATTCTCCCTCTTGGCGAACCCAAGGAACAGCCCTTTCCCCCTCCTGCGTGGGATATCGCCAGAGGTCATCGTTCCATCGCCGTCAAGACCTCAGAGGGATGCCCTTTCAGGTGCTCATATTGCGCCTCTCGTTTGCTAAGTCCGAGGCACACATTGAGGCCTGTCCAGGAAGTGGTGGAGGAGATCACCCATTCTTTGAGGTTACTCGGCGCAGAGGATGTCGCCTTCTACGACGATGCCCTTCTTTTCAACGCTGAAAGCCACATCCTCCCCATCCTGAGAGGCTTGTCTTCCCTGGGTCCCATAAGGATCCATTGTCCCAACGGACTCCACGCAAGGTACATCGACCCCGAGATGGCCAAGGAGCTGAGGCATCATGGATTCTACACCATAAGGCTAGGGCTCGAGAGCTCAAACCCCTCCTTCCACTCCCAAATGGACTCCAAGCTGACAATCGAGGAATTCCGCCTGGCCGTGGAGAGTTTGATGGAGGCAGGCTATAAAGGAAGGGACATAGGAGTCTATATACTTGCAGGCCTTCCAGGCCAGACCGTAGAGGATCTGGAGAACACAGTTCGCTTTGTCCTGGATCTTGGCCTCCGGCCACATCTCGCGGAATATTCGCCCATTCCCGGAACAGATCTATGGGAGGAAGCCAAAGAGGCAAGTCCCTTTCCCATCTCCCAAGAGCCCCTCTTCCACAATAACACCCTCCTTCCTTGCAGGGGAAAAAGGCTTTCTTACGAGGAGTTCATGTCCCTCAAGGCGAAGCTTCACCGGGCCCTCGATGGGGGCCTGGGGGGTCGTCCCTAAAGTCTCACTGGGACTCCCTTCTCCGCCAAATATGTTTTGACCTCTTTTATGCTCAAGTGGCCATAATGGAACAGGCTTGCCGCCAAGGCGGCATCCGCCCCTCCATGGACGAAGACCTCCAGAAAGTGCTCGAGGGCCCCAGCTCCACTTGAGGCTATCACAGGAATCGATACCGCATCCTTCACCGCCCTGACCAGCTCCACATCGAAGCCGGATCTAGTGCCATCCCTATCTATGGAGTTGAGGAGAATCTCCCCAGCTCCCATTTCCTCCACTTTCTGGGCGAGGGTTATGGCATCCACATCCAAGAACTCTCTTCCGCCCTTTACAGAACACTGAAACCAACAATAGCTCTCGCCTTTAGGGCCAGGGATGGATGTCTGGACGCATCTGTGCTCCGTCTCCTCAGGCGAGAAGACGTATCTCCGGACTGGGTCAATGGAGACGACGCATGCCTGAGAGCCATAGAGGCGAGCTATCTCCTCTATCACAGTGGGGGTGGAGGACAGCCGGCCTCGCTTCATCTCGAGGACCGTTTCCACAGCTGAACTTCCAAGGGAGACCTTGTCAGCCCCAGCGTCGAAATAGGCCTTTGCGTCTTCCAAGGTCCTTATGCCCCCGCCTATGGTCAAGGGGAGAAACACCTGGTCCGAGACTCTCTCTATTATGGAGATGAGAGGGCTCCTCCCATGGGCTGTTCTGGTGATGTCGAGGAAGATGAGCTCGTCTGCACCCTCCTCGTCGTATTGGCGGGCCATGGCCACGGGATCACCCAAATTCCTTATCCTCCCATCCCTCCCCCTCACATTGTACTGGTGGCCCTTTGTGACAACGGGCACTCCCCTCTCATCCAATCTCACGTCGAGACAAGGAATTATCCTCCTGGTCAACATCCTCTCCCTCACCTGCCCCTGGGATCCCATTGGGACCTCTTTTATGCTACGATTCTCGTGGCTCGAGGGTCAATGGCCGAGGAGGGAAGGCCTTGGCAAGCCACCTCATAGTGGATGGTTACAACCTCATAGGTGAAAAGTGCGGAGGAAGGCTTCCCCCTTCCTGGGAACTAGAAGACCACAGGAAGAGCCTTCTTCGGGCTCTAAGTTGGTTCAAGAAGGTCAAAGGCCTGAGGGTAACAGTCGTTTTCGATGGAGCAGGTCCTGGGAATTCTGAGGAGTCATTTTGGGGAGTCAAGGTTGTCTATGCTGGCGGAAAGGCCAAGGCTGATGGGGCCATAGAGGCTTTCGCGAGAAAGGCGCCACATTGTGCCATAGTGGCCACATCAGACGGATCAGTGGCCAAAAGATGCAGGGAGATGGGTGCTGCGACAATTTCATCCAGGGACCTCTGGAGGAAAATTTCCTCCCTCGAATCTCCGTGGAAGATGGAGGATGAGGACGAGGAGGAGGAGGGAGTTTTCCCCAAGAGGGGGACCGAAAAAAGGGGGCCGGCCAGAAGAGCTCCTAAGAGAGAGAGGAGGGAGAGAAGGAGAATAGACAAGCTCTGAAGGAACGGAGTCCATAAGTCCGTATTTGGCTGGGACCCCTCTCTCCTCCAGGGTGGCCGATGGAGATCCAAGGGGGCCTCGGGGCCCACCTCAGTTGCGAGGGCTCGGCAGGCGTCCAACTGAAGGCCTGAGGGTTGAAGCATGGAAGGGGAAAGATCATCGGGAATGCGGCAGAGAGAGCTTGGGCTCTTTTCCTTTGAGGAGCCTCTGGATATTTTCCCTGTGTCTCAGAACCACGAAAGAGCCCATGGCGAGAGAGAGGAGGAAGGTTGCCAGTTCCTCATGAAAGATGAGGGCAGAGGCGGGCGCTCCCAATGCTGCTCCAATGGANCCCAGGGAAACGTANCTCGTCAGTCCNACCAAGACNAGGAAGAGGATTGCGCATCCCACCAGAAGACCTGGTGCCACAGCAGCCATTACACCCGCCCCTGTAGCCACTCCTTTTCCGCCCCTGAATCCCAAGTAAAGGGGGAACAAGTGTCCTAGAAAGGACGACAGTCCCACCGCCCCTACCATGTAAGTCCCGAATCCCAAACATTGGGCGAAATAAGTGGGGGCCCAGCCCTTGAGGAAATCTCCGGCCAAGGTTAGAAGGGCTCCTCCCAATCCCGATGTCCTCATGACATTGGTGGCCCCAATGTTGCCGCTTCCCCCCTTCCTCGGATCTGGTGCCCGCAGAAGGTGGCTCACCAGGATCCCGAAGGGCACCGAACCCAAAAGATAAGCTCCAGAGAAAACCAGGATTGGCTCCACTGAAATGGACTCGCCTCCTAGGCCGATTCTCATTGACGACGCAACATCCCTATGATACATTGCCGTTGAGTGGATCAGAAGTGCACCAAGGGAACTTACGCCCTGGCTCCCCCCCAAAAGGGTGCGAGGATGGAAGAAGTGATACCGGTGATAGTTGACAGCGTTCGCTTTGAGGCCCAGAGCTCCATGTATCGGGTGAACCTCAAGGACAGGACCACGGGAAAGGTGCTCCCCATATTCGTTGGGGCCTTCGAGGGAAACGCCATAGCAATGGCCCTAAAGGGGATCCCAACAGCCAGACCCATGACCCACGATTTGATGGCTAGTGTGATCCAGGGACTGGATGGAGAGGTCCTGAGGGTTGTCGTCACGGATCTCAGGGACAATATCTATTATGCCCTCATATACATCAGGCAGGACGGAAAAGAGCTGGCCATAGACAGCAGGCCGAGCGATGCCATAGCCTTGGCCACAAGGCTAGGCGTCCCCATCTATGTGGTCAAGAAGCTCGCCGATAAGTTCGTGGACGAACTCGAGGAGATCCTCGCCAAGACGGAGCCAGGAGAGACCGTCCACTGAGGCTCACCAACGGGGAGTAGCTCAGACTGGTAAGAGCGCTTGCTTCGGGAGCAAGAGGTCGGGCGTTCAAATCGCCTCTCCCCGATCCTCATGAACGCAAAGAGCGCTTGACCAAATTGAGACGCTCCGCCTCCAGTTGCTCCTTTCTCTTCTCGAGCTCCTTGTCTTTGAAAAGGGCAAGGCCAGCCTTGTATTCCTTCAGGGCTTCGTCGTAGCGGGAAATCCTCTTCTTGATATCCCTCTCCTGGTCTCCGAGGGCCCTGTACAGATCCCCGAGGAGCCTGTGAACCTCTGCCTTCTCCTTGGCCGAGTTGGACTTCATCATGGCCGGCACTGTCTTTAGAAGCTCCAAAGCCTTGTTGAGGTTCTTGTCATGCCAATAGGCTATGGCCAGGGTCTTCACTATCTCCGGGTCATTGGGGAAGCGGCCCTTCAACTCCTCCAGCTTCGAGATGGCGGCCTTGAAATCCTTCTTCGCTGTGAGGAGCTCGGCCCAAAGGAGCAATATGTTTCTCACCACCTCCTGCTCCTTTGGCTTGAGGGCCCAAGCTCGCTCCAGGGCCTTCAGTGCCTTGAGATCTTGACGGTCCTTGGCATAGGCATCGGCCAAGTTGAGGAGAGTCACTGGACTCTCGTCCANCTTGAGCGAGGCCTCGTAATGGGGAATGGCCTTCTTGAACTTCCCAGCCTTGGCGAGAGAGTATGCGAGATTGTTGTGAAGGGTGGCCAGGTAAGCCCTCCCTTCCTTGGTGGGATTGAGCTCCAAGGCGTGCTTCATTGTCTCGATTGCTTTGGCCAGATCGCCCTTTTTCTCGGCCTTCTGGGCTTCCTCCACCCCTTTTGCATAGAGCTGAGCTAGGCCCTCCTTGGCATCCGAGTCGTTCTTGTTCACGGAGAGAATCTTCCTGTAAGTCTCAACGGGCGAGATACCCAGTCGCTCCTGCAACTGCGCCACCTTCTTCCAGTACTCCAGCTTCCTCTCAGGGTCTATCTGAGCGAGGAGGCTATACATCTCCAAGGCCCTCTTGGGCTTGCTCTTGTAATAGAGAGTCGCCAGGGCCAGGGCCGCCTCCTTGTTCTTGGGCGACCTCTTCAGGGCCTCCTCGAATTTCTCCGCCGCCCCAATGGGATCCTGCTGTTCCCAGAGAAGCTTTCCCAAAGCCAGGAGCACCTCCACGCTCCCAGGATCCAGGGAAAGGGCTTGCTCCAAGCACTTTCTCTGGGAGCCTGGGTCCTCGAGGGATTTTGCCCTGGCCACCCAGGCCTCGGCTGTCATCTCGAGCTCCGCATGGAAGGTAGCGAGAGGCGCATCCCCTGCCTCCTTCCTCAGGGCTATCTCGTAATGCAGCCCTTTCTCGGGCAGCATCAACTCCGTGAGGTCGTCCCCTGGCTTCAGGACCTTCTCCCCCAAAAAAACCCTGGGAGGATCCACGAACATCGCCACCAAGGAGGCCCAGGGGCCTTTCTCCCTCTCCAGGGATAGGAACCTGAGGTGCTCCTTCCCGTATTTGATCCTGACCGTCTCCCCTGGGGTCAGTATGGAGGATGTCGTCGCAGTTTTCTGGCCTTCCGAAAGGGCCCTTCTCTCCACTTTCAGACCAGCCACGGGATAGGAGAGTATGGGCCTGGAAGTCCTGACCTGTGGGGTTGAGGAGGTCTTCTGGGGATTGAGCTCCCAAACGAGAAACCCCGCAACCCCGACCCCGAGGAGGAATCCGATCACTGTCCAGAGGATCTTGGCCTTGCCTCCGCCCCCTGTCCTTCTGGATCTCGAGCTATCTCCTGTTCGGAGGCCCACCCCTCTGTCCAGGAGCAAGTCCCCGGAGATGTCCGGAGGAGCATCCAGGATCTTGTCNTCATCCAAGGGTGGAAGCTCTTTCCGTCTCATCTCGGCCTCCAGGGCCCTGGGCGATGAGGATCTCCTTTCTCATCTGCTCCATGGTGGAAGCATAATCATCCGTTCCCAGGATTCCAGATCCCGCCACGAACACAGTGGCTCCGGCCTTAGCCACCTCCCGGATGTTCCCCAGATGCACTCCCCCATCCACCGAGAGCTCAGCCCGAGCGCCGCGCTCGTCCAGCATCTTTCTCAGGGATGAGATCTTGGATAGCATCGACGGGATAAAACTCTGTCCCCCGAAGCCGGGATCCACCGTCATCAAGAGCACGAGATCCACCTCATCCAGCACGTGCTCGAGGCAAACCAGTGGGGTTGAAGGGTTCAAGACGACCCCTGGCTTCGCTCCCAGTTTCCTTATGGTTTCAACGGTCCTGTGTAGATGTGGACACGTCTCCACGTGCACGCTGAGAAAGGTGGAGCCTGCCCTAGCGAAGGCCTCGAGATACAGATCCGGTTTGGAGACCATGAGGTGGACATCGAGGGGAAGAGAAGTGCACCTCCTCACCGCCTCCACCACTATTGGGCCAAAGGTTATGTTGGGAACGAAGTGGCCGTCCATCACATCCAGATGAAACCAGTCCGCACCGGCCTTCTCCAGCTCCTTAACCTCCTCTTCCAGCCTGGCAAAGTCCGCTGAAAGGAGCGAGGGTGCTATTTTTGCCCTGAGGTTCATCTGGTTTTCTTGACTCCCCTTCTATAGCCCAATATAGTAAGGAAAAAAGGCCCTTTGTGGCAAGGGAGAAAGCATGTCAGTCCTTCCCATAGTCAAATATCCGGACCCGAGGCTCAAGAAATTGAGCAGGCCAGTTGAGGGAGACCCTGCCTCTTTGAGGGAATTGGTTCGAGACATGTTCGATACCATGTACGATGCGCCCGGGGTTGGTCTTGCAGCTCCTCAGGTGGGATTGAACTTGAGGATATTCGTGGTGGATGTCTCAAGTCACGAGGAGGGCCCAGGGCCCATGGTCTTCATAAATCCCGAGCTCGTACAGGGGGAAGGAAGGATCCTCTGGGAGGAGGGTTGCTTGAGTGTTCCGGATATGATGGTCCAGGTCCCGAGGATGGAGAGGGTTGTCATGGAAGGGACGGACCTAGAGGGGAGAAGATTCCGGGTCGAGGCCACAGGTCTTCTGGCCATCGCCCTCCAACATGAGCTCGACCACCTGGACGGAAAGCTCATCATAGATAGGGTGAGCCCCCTCAAAAGGGAGCTTTACAGGAAGAAGCGGGCCCGGGAAAGTGCCCGCATGGCAGGATGAGCCTCAAGGTTCTCTTCATGGGGACCCCCCAGTTCGCTGTGCCCTCCCTCGAGGCGCTCCTCGCATCTTCCCACAAGATAGAAGCCATTGTGACCCAGCCCCCGAGACCCTCTGGAAGGGGAAGGATCCCGGTTCCTTCCCCCGTGATGGAGAGGGCTCAGAGGGCCGGTATCCCTGTATTGACCCCCCAGAGTTGCAAAGATAGTGACTTTCACAGGATTGTGAGGGAGCTAGGTGTGGATGTGGGTGTGGTCGTGGCTTACGGTCAGATATTGCCGAGGGCCCTCCTTGAAATTCCTCCCTTGGGCTTTCTCAATGTGCATGCATCCTTGCTTCCCAGGCACAGGGGGGCATCTCCCGTTGCCTGGGCCATCATGCTCGGAGACCCCATCACTGGGGTCACAGTGATGAAGATGGACGAGGGATTGGACACTGGGCCCATCCTGGCTCAGGATTCCACTCCCATAGGGGAAGAAGAGGATGCCCAGGAGCTCTCTTCTCGGCTAAGCCAGATGGGAGCTAGGCTTCTCGTGGCCACTCTCGAAGAACTGGAGAGGGGATCTGTCTCTCCCAAGGAGCAGGACCCGTCCCTTGCCACTTACGCCCCGAGGTTGAAGAAGGAAGACGGCCTCGTGGATTGGAGGGAGCCAGCTCCTCTGATAGCGAGGAAGGTCAGGGCAATGGTCCCATGGCCCGCAGCTTACACCACCTTCAGGGGGTCCAAGCTCACTCTCTGGAAGGCCCGTCCTTTGGACCTCCGGGAAGGAGGAGAGCCAGGGTCCATTGTCCTCGCAAGGGAGGGAAGCCTTTGGGTTGCTACAGGAAAAGGCATACTCGAGATCCTAGAGCTTCAGCCCGAGGCCAAGCCCAGAATGAGTGCCAGGGCCTTCATCCAGGGCCGAAGGGGTCTGGAAGGAGAGATCCTGGGAAAATAGAACACTTCTCGGGGGCTTTTCACCTTCGCCATGGGCACTGGGAAGGACAGGGGGGCCAGGAGAAGGGCGTGGGAGGTGCTTTGGAGGACCCAGAGGCAAGGGGCGTACCCTGACTTGCTCCTCACATCCCTGCTAGCAGCAGACCCCTCCATGGAAAAAAGTGACAGGGCTCTCGCCCACGAGCTTGTCATGGGGACCTTGAGGTGGCAGCTGACCCTCGACAAGGTCCTCTCAAAGGTGAGCCAGAGACCCCTTTCGAGAATCCCGGCCAAGCTTCTCGTGGCCTTGAGGCTTGGGGCTTATCAGCTTCTCTTCCTGGAGAGGATCCCCCCCTCAGCAGCAGTTAACGAGACAGTGGAACTCGTGAGGAGTATAGGCCTGGAACATGCAACGGGCTTCGCCAACGCTGTCCTGAGGGCCATAGCCCAGAGAGGACGCTCCTTGATGGAAGTGGAATCCACGGCATCATTGGCCGAGAGGATCTCCGTGGAGACATCCCATCCCCTCTGGATGGTGGAGATGTGGCTGGAACAATGGGGAGAGAGGGAAACGAGGGAGCTCTGCCAGGCCAATAATGAGGTTGCCCCTCTGACCCTGAGGACGAACACCCTGAAGATCACAAGAGAAGGTCTCCTGGAGGCCCTGAGGGAAGAGGGTGTGGAGGCAACCCCCACTCCATTCAGCCCGGAAGGTGTTGAAATCACGGGTCTCAAGGTTCCCCTCAGCACCCTCAAGTCCTTCAGGATGGGGTTGTTCCAGGTCCAGGACGAGGCATCCCAGCTCATTTCCCATTGGATGGAGATCGCCCCTGGCCAAAGGGTGCTGGATGCGTGCGCTGCTCCAGGGGGAAAGACGACACACATGGCTCAACTTCTCCAGAACAGGGGCGAACTTGTGGCCGTTGACGTGCATCAGGAAAGGCTGAACCTCGTCTCTCGCGAATGTAAGAGGCTGGGGATAAATTGCGTCAAGATCGAGAAGGGGGATCTCTTGGATCCCCAATCCCTTGGCGAGGAAAAGTTCGACAGGATATTGCTCGACGCCCCTTGCTCTGGCCTAGGCGTGTTGAGGCGCAACCCTGACATGAAATGGAGGAGGACCCCGAAGGACATCCAGCGCATGGCATCAATCCAGAAGAGGATGTTGGAAAATCTTGCTCCTCACTTGAGGCCTCAGGGAATCCTCCTCTATAGCGTATGCACCCACACGAGGGAGGAAACAGAAGGGGTGCTCGAGGCCATACTGGAAGAGGGCCAGTTGGCTCTCTTGAAAACCCCCGGGGGACTTCCATTGCCTGCCCGGGGACTAGTGGGAGAGGATGGGCTCTTGAGAACCTTTCCCCACAAACATGGGATGGATGGTTTCACTGCCTTCAGGCTCACCCCCGCTCCTTGACAATGATCCCCGAGGTCTGTAAGATTGGGACTTCACTACCTAATTTTCTCCAATGGAAAGGAGGACGGGACATGAAAAAGGGTTGGCTCAAGAAGTGGTCCGCTGTAGTTGTCTTCATAGGGATGATGTTCCCCGCAGGGGCATGGAGCGCTGAGAAGATATTGATCGCCATGTCCAACTGGATCGGCTATGCACCCCTTTATCTGGCTCAGGAGAAGGGGTTTTACAAGGCCAAGGGGATAGACGTGGAGGTGAAGATAATAGAGAAGGTGGCGGACAGAAGGGCTGCCCTGGCTGCAGGTCACATCCAAGGCATGTGCACAACAGCAGATGCCCACGTCATAACGGCGGCCAACGACATACCCATCAAGATGGTCCTCGCACTGGATGAATCATACGGTGGGGATGGAATCGTGGCAGTGGATTCCATAAAGACAGTCCAGGATCTCAAGGGAAAGAACGTCGCCGGTCACAAGGGAGGTGCAACCCTTTTCTGGATCAACTATGTCTTGACCCAGAACAACATGAAGCTCTCGGACATAAACATGATAGACATGACGGCAGGGGATGCTGCATCGGCCTTCGTTGCAGGAAAGGTGGATGCTGCCATAACCTGGGAGCCCCATCTCTCCAGGGCAGCGAGGGAGGGGAAAGGACACATCCTTTTGGACAGCAAGAAGACCCCTGGGGTCATAGTGGATGCCCTGGCCTTCAGGCCGGATTTCATAGAGAAGAACAAGGATGCGGTGAAAAAGATAGTGGAAGCTTGGTTCGAGGCCCTCGAGTATCACAAGAAGAACCCAGAGGACGCCAANGCCATAATGGCCAAGTTCACCAAGGATACCCCGGAGCTTTACAAGCAACACATAGAGGGGGTTCGGTTCTATGGGCCTCAAGAGAACAAGGCCTATTTCGGCACCCCCGACCAACCGGGAGAGCTCTACAGAGTGGTGGAGAGGGCTTTGGACCTCTGGATGGAAACCAAGCAGATTCCCAAGAGGGTGGATCCCAAGAGCATAATAGATGGCTCCTTTATACCCTGATCGGTGAGGGCCTCCTCTCCCACCTTGGTCTTTCAGGGAGGGAGGCCCCTCGCTCCGTGGCAAGGAATGGAAAAGAAGGGTCTTCTGGTTCCAAGAGCCCCCATTCCCAGACCCCTGTACCTGGGCCTGGGAATCGGTGGTTTCGCCATGGTATTGGTGGTCTGGTGGGCTGTGACCTGGTCGGGCCTCATCCAGCCTTTTTTTCTTCCTCCCCCCGAGGAAGTGGGCAAGTGCGGTTATCAGCTCTTCAAGGAACTGGATTTCCTCTCGGATATATGGGCTAGCACTTACAGGATACTCGCTGGCTTTCTCATAGCTGCGGCCCTCGGTGTGCCCCTCGGTCTCCTCATGGGGACATTCAGGGTCGCGGAGGCCATCTTCGAACCCCTCATAGGATTCGTGAGGTACATGCCGGCCTCTGCCTTCATACCCCTCTTCATCCTGTGGCTGGGAATAGGGGATTTGGAGAAGGTTGCCATAATATTCGTTGGAAGTTTTTTTCAGTTGGCACTGATGGTCACGGTTGTGGCCAGGAGCGTGCCCATGGACATGCTGGAGACCGCTTACACCCTCGGAGCTACGAGGCTTCAGGTGGTGAGAAAGGTCCTCCTTCCTGCGAGCATGCCCGGAATAGTGGATACCCTCAGGATCATAATGGGATGGGCTTGGACTTACATAATAGTGGCGGAGCTCGTGGCCTCAGAGGCGGGCCTGGGATACAGGATACTCAACTCCCAGAGACTGCTGCAGACAGGGAACATAATCTTCTCCATCATCACCATAGGGGTTCTGGGGCTCATCACGGATCTGGCCTTCAAGTGGCTGCACAGGAAGCTTTTCCCGTGGACGGAGTGAACTCGGTCAAGCTCAAAGTACAGGGGATAACCAAGAGGTTCAGATCCCACGGGGTAGAGGTCCTCGCCCTGGATGGGATCGACATGGAGATCTCCGACAAGGAGTTTGCCACCATCCTCGGCCCATCGGGATGTGGCAAGTCGACTCTTCTCAGGATCCTGGCAGGGCTCTCGAGCCCCACATCCGGCTCAGCCACCCTGGATGGAAAGCTGATCCAGGGGCCAGGTCGAGAGAGGGGAATGGTCTTCCAGAATTACACCCTGTTTCCCTGGCTCACAGTGAGGGAGAACATAGAGTTCGGCCTCAGGCTTTCGGGCAAGGACAAGGCCCATTGCCAGGAGGTGGCCAACCAGTTCATAGAGAAGATCGGCCTCAAGGGGTTCGAGAATGCCTACCCCAAAAGCCTCTCCGGAGGAATGAAACAGAGGGTCGCCATAGCCCGGGCCCTGGCCAATGATCCCAGCATACTGCTTCTGGACGAACCATTTGGAGCCCTGGATACCCAGACCAGATCTCTGATGCAGGAACTTCTTCTGCAAATATGGGAGGAGTTCCACAAGACCATAGTCTTCGTGACCCACGATGTGGAAGAGGCCGTTTTCCTCTCGGACAGGATCTTCGTCATGACAGCCAGGCCTGGAAGGATAAAGGCCGTGCTGGAGGTGCCCCTTCCGAGGCCCAGGGGATATGAGGTGAAAAGCTCCCCGGAATTTCTGCGAGTCAAAGACGAGGTGGCCCGTCTCATAAGAGAGGAGTCCATAAAGGCAATGGAGTGGACCTTGAAGGTCCCCCCTTCCGAGGAGGATTGAAAGGTGAAGTACGGAGCCATGAACTTTCCCGTGAGGGATCCCGCTGAGGAGATCCCAAAGCTTTCCTCAATGGGATTCCATTTCCTGGAGCTCACAACCGACCCCCCCGAAGGCCTCCCCACGAAACTTCTGAGAAAAACGGGGCAGCTGAGGAAGGCCCTCTCGGACTGTGGCATGGGGCTGGTGGTGCATCTTCCCACCTTCGTTTGGACAGCTGACCTAACTCCCAGGATAAGGAAGGCCTCTCTGGACGAGACCCTCGAGGCACTGGAAGTGGCGAAGGAACTCGATGCCAAGTGTGTTGTCCTTCATCCAGGGGTTTTCGTGGGGTTGGGCGTATTCNTCAANAAGGAGAGCGAGAAAATAGCCATGGAAAGCCTCGAGATGATATTGGATAGGGCTTCCGCTCTGGGGGTGAAAGTGGGACTTGAGAACATGTTCCCCAAGGCTGGATGGCTCGTCACACCTGAGGATTTCCTCCCAGTGATGGACAGATTCCCTTCTCTCGGGTTGACCCTGGATGTGGCCCATGCCTTTATAAGGGGAGGCCTGGAGAGGATCCTGGGCTTCACGAGGCTTCTGGGTCAGAGGATCGTTCACCTTCACATAAGCGACAATTGGGGGGAGAGGGACGATCACCTGCCCATAGGTGTGGGAAGGATCCCCTATGGGGAGGTCGTGAGAGCCCTGCGCGAGTTGGGCTACCAGGGATGGGCCACCTTCGAGGTCTTCTCCCCTGACAGGGATTACCTCGAGATGAGCCTTCGAAAATTCGAGAAGATGTGGGAAGAGACTTCTTGGGAGAAGTGACCTCGAGGGGGAGACTATTTCCGATTTGACAAGTGATCCAATTGGCGGTAAAAGGGTACGCCAATGAGAACATTCTCATGGAAGAGGATCCCCATTAGGTAAAGGAGAAGGAGATGAGATGGGAACACCTTTTCTCGCCTTTTGAACTCAAAGGCCTGAGGCTCAAGAATCGGATAGTCATGCCCCCCATGGGGGTATTCCTAGTCGAAGCTGACGGCTCTGTGACCGAAAGAACCCTCGCCTACTACAGGAGGAGGGCCCAAGGGGGGGCGGGAATGATAATGGTTGAAGCCTGCGGTGTGGCCCCCGAGGGAATAGTCTCCCACCATCAGATGCGCATCTACGATGACCGTTTCATACCCGGCCTTGCCCGGATAGCCGAGGCAATAAAGGCCGAAGGTGCCAGGGCCGGTGTCCAGATACATCATGCTGGACGACAGACGAGCTACAAGGTAATAGGTAGGCCCCCTCTCGCACCTTCGCCCCTTCCTTGTCCCACCATCAAGGGAGAGGTGGAGCCTTTGGACGAGGAGGGCATCGAGAGGATCATCCGCCTCTTCGGGGATGCTGCTCAAAGGGCTTTGGAGGCTGGCTTCGAGCTGATAGAGATTCACGGCGCCCACGGCTATCTCATAAATCAGTTCCTCTCGGGGTTCTCCAATATAAGGACTGACCAATATGGCGGAGACACAGTGAGGAGAGCCAGGTTCGCTGTGGAGGTGGTTCGGGAGGTGAGGAGAAGGGTGGGCCCTCAATTTCCCATCTCCTTCAAGATAAGCGCTCAGGAGTTCGTCCCCGGGGGCCTCACCGTGGAGGAGAGCATAGAGATAGTGCGAATCCTGAAGGAGGCGGGAATAGACGCAGTCCAGGTCTCTGCTGGGAACGATGTGAGACCCGAGTGGATCTCCCAGCCAATGCTCATGGCCAGGGGATGCCTCGTGGAGTCGGCCTGGAGGATAAAGCAGGCCGTGGACATCCCTGTCATGTGCGTGGGGAGGATAAATGGACCTGTGCTAGCAGAGGAGATCCTGAGAGAAGGGAAAGCGGATCTCGTGTGCATGGGCAGGGCCCTCCTTGCGGACCCTGATCTTCCGAGAAAGGCGATGGAGGGAAGGCTCGAGGAGATAAGGCGCTGTGTTGCCTGCAACACCTGCATAAACTCCATCTTCAAGAAGGGGAGGGTGGAGTGCCTGGTGAACCCGGAGCTGGGTCGTGAAAAGGAGATGGTGACGAGAAGAGCCCCCAAGAAGCGAAAGGTTGTGGTTGTAGGAGGTGGGCCAGCAGGGTGCGAGGCTGCCTGGGTGGCAGCAAGCAGAGGCCATGACGTGTTCCTCTACGAGGCAGCAGAGGAAATAGGCGGCCAGATACGCCTCGGAGCCATTCCAACCCACAAGAAAGAGCTCCTGAACATCATTCGCTTTCACAAAAGACAGCTGGAGCTGAGTGGTGTCCAATGTTTCATGGGGAGGCCAGTGGGGCCGGAGGAGATAGCGGAAATGGGTCCAGAGGTGGTGATATTGGCCACTGGCGCAAAACCCGTGGAACTGCCATTTCTCAACAGGAAAATGAAGGGAGTCTACACCTTCCAGGAGGCCCTGGAAAGGCCCGAGAGCATCCCCGAGAATGTTGTGGTGGCAGGAGGCGGAGCCATAGGTTGCGAGGTGGCATTGCATTTGGCCGAATGGGGTCGGAGGGTGAGCATTGTTGAGATGACCGAGTTCATCGGAAGACAATACGAGGCCATGACAAGAAAGCTCATCCTCGAGAAGCTCAAGAGCAATGGCGTTGAGATGATGACCAAATGCCGCATCATAGGTTACGCGGACAACAGCCTGAGATGCCTTCTGGGAGAGGATGAGGAACTCCTCAGTATAGAGGCCGAGGGTGTGGTTTTGGCAGTGGGGACTTGTCCCAAGGATGAGCTCTTCGGGCCTCTGAGCTCCATGGGTATGGAAGTGCACAGGATTGGGGACTGTGTGGAGCCAAGGAGCATAAAGGAGGCGATCCTCGAAGGGGCCCGACTAGCCAGGGCCATATGAGGGACTCATCCCCTGGGACCCATATAGGTCTCCCGGCCCCTGGCCAAAGCGAGCCAGCTCAACCTTGCTCCAATGACCAGTATGACGGCGAGCCCGATGATCTCGGGCAGTGCCAGATGAGGCTCGGAGAAGATGCGCCTCAGGTTTCCTCCCAGGAGCTCCCAGAGAGAGATATTGGGGTCTGTCCCTGGATCCCACTTGAAGCCGAGAAGGGGGAAGAGGAGGGTGTGGGGAGATCTCCACATGGAATCCAAGAGGAGATGGCCGGGACAGGCAAGAGAAAAGATGAGAAGATCCGGAAGGAATCGCCACACAATGGCGCAGACAAGGGCTGAGAAGGCAAGGGTGTGGCCCATCCACCTCGTGGTATCGAGCTCGGGGACGACCCAGAGGGCCAGGGGCTTGTCAACGATGTCGGGAAGGAGGGAGAAGAAGGCGAGGAGCACATACGCGCCAGGCCCCTTGGGGAAGGACTCCCCCCCTCTGGAAGACCCCCAGAGATGGTACCCCAAGAAACTCAACCCCACATGGCCAAACACGAACAAGGTCCACTCCCCTAGGAACTGCGGCCCGGTGCATCCTTTGGGATTTCTCCCGCGGGCTCTGAAACCGAGATCCCTCACAACTCCCCATTATTTTGGGCTATCCAGTCTCGATTGTCCACGATCTCTCAGTGAAGGAGGGCTCGCGGCAACTGGGAGGGTAGAGCTCGGCAAATGAAAAGGGGAGGGCAAAGAAGGAGGGAATTTCTCGCCCAGATCGCCAGATTTGCCATCCTTGGAGTGGCAACGGCATCCTTGCCGAAGTCCTCCTATGGGTCCTCAGCTCCCCATCAGAGGAGACCTTTCCCCGGAGAGCTGGAGCCCTGGGTGGGCAAGGCCTTCGAGTACAGGGCCGGTTGTCCTCTCCTAGAGGATTTCGCATGGGGTCAGATCAGGATTCACAGGGCTGGCTCACCAGAAAAACTTTTCGTTGTGATGGAGACCAGGCTCGAGGGCATAGCTGGGGTCGTATCCCTCCAGAGGACCGATACTCTGGCCTCCCTTGTGATGTGGGCGAGCTCCCAGGGCAGGTTCGTTCCCATATGGCATGCTGACCAAGTCGCCAGATACGGCTCCTGGAAGAGAAAGGTCCTGGTCTTCGAAGATGGGGGGATGTCCTGCACCGAATGGCGTCTGAGCCAAGAGGGTGCGAGGAGCAGGAGAGTTTTCGGGCAAAATAGGCCTCTCGACGATCCCCTTTCGGCGTTCCTCAACTGGCGAGCGGGAGCATATGGTCCGTTGAGGCCAGGCGAGACCATGGTCATAGACAACCTGGCAAGGAGGGAACCCCTTCTCATAAGGCTCCAGATCCTTCCCGAGGAGGAGACGCGCAAGAGGAGGCCCCAGGATCGCTCGGAGTGGACCTTCCTCATGAGGGCGCAGGTGGACAGGGAGGTGGCCGAAAGCCTCAAGGGAACCCTGGAGGGATGGCTGGACAGTCAATGGGTGGTCCTTTTCGCCAGGGCAACCAATGTGAGGATAGTGGGAGAGGCCTGGGCTCGCCTCACAGGGAAAGGGGATCTGAGGGAGCCAAATCTCCCTGCTCCTCCAGAACCTCCCCTCTCCATAGGTAGATGGAGGGCATGAGACGAGCTCCTCTGGAGATGGAATTTGCGATCATTTGCCCTTCCTGCCCTGGGATCTCCTCTCCAGCTCTGTCTTGAGACCTTCCACCTCTGCCCCGAGCTCCGCTGCTTTTTGGAGATGACCCCGCGCCTCCTCCAACCTCCCCTCGAGGATCAGGGCCTGAGCAATTGCCCTGTGAAGGTCTCCAGAATCTCCTCTTATCCTGAGGGCCTCGCGAAACTCGAGGATCGTCAAGCCCAGGAGGCCCTGGGCTGCATAGGCCAACCCCAGGTTGAAATGGGCCTCCCATAGATCCCCGTTCAATGCTATGGCAGCCTTGAGCTCATCTATGGCCTCATCCAGGAGCTCCATTGCCCAAGGAGGCAATTCTCTTCGCCCGGGGCCTGATCCTTGAAGGGCCCTCATGGCCTTTCTCCTCAAGGCCTCGCCCAAATTGGCGTGGGCCTCTGGTAGCCCATTGTCCAAGGCTATTGCCGTGCGATAGGCCTGGATCTCTCCCTCTTCGTCTCCCATCTCGCCGAGGACAAGTCCCCTTTCCAGGTGAAATTGAGGACTTTCCTCCATCGCCTCATATCTGGAAGCGTCCTCCTTGCTCAAGACCCTGAAAATGAACCATCCCCCTTCCCCTGGGATTGGCTCGCTTGTCTTTCCAGTCTCCACTGCCCCGAGCTTTTCCCTGAAAGGAGGAAGGAGCTTTCCCAACTCCACATCGCCCAGGTACCCTTTTTTCCCCTTCAGCCCCTCTGGGGCGAGCTCCGAAGCGAGCTCATCGAAGCCCTTCCCCTCCCTCAGAGACCCAACCACCCCCTGGGCCTCTTCCTTCGTGTCCACCTGTATCACCTGGAGAAGGACTTTTGTTTGCTGGGCCTGGCCACAATCACAGGGCAGGAGTCCCCAAAAACCCAGGACCCATGCCAAGGCCAGGGATACGAGGGCCTTTCTCATTTCCTCTCGAATTCGCCCAGGTACGCCCTTTTTGCCTTGGATTGCACGGGCTCCAATCTCCTTCGACTCAATTCCCATCTGGCAAGCGAGGACATGAGGTGTGGGGGAAGAAGGCCCCATTTCACCAGTCTCAATCCCCACCATGACGTCCTCCTTATGGGGTACCAGGCTAGCTTTCTGAACCCCCAATTCTCGAGAGCCTCCGGCACTTGCTGGATTCCCATGTATCGCCTCAAAGGCGTATTGTCCGTCTCTATGAGAAGGACTCTCCCCCTGGGCCTGAGACATCTTCTCCACTCGGAGATGGCTCCCTCCAAGGGGCCCCTGTCCAAGAGGCTCCTCACAACCCCAACAGCCAGGACTAGATCCACTGACTCGGCCTTTATGGGGAGAACCCCACCCTGGTACAGGACAAGGGACATTCCCTCTGTGGGCAAAATCTTCCTCGCAGAATCCAGGAACCCCTTATCCACATCCACTCCCACAACTCGAAACCCTTGGATGGCGAGCTTCCTTGCAAGCCAACCATCTCCGCATCCGTAGTCCACAACGATCCCCTTTTGCGAGAGATCCAACCGCTCCCATATGGCTAGCTCCTCCACGAGCCTCCTGTAGAGGCTTCTACGGGATCTTTTTCCCATACTTGGCCTCCTCGGCCTGAGAGTTTATCATGTCCCGAGTAGGGAGGGCGAGGGGCCATGACTCTCAGAAAAAGGATGGCGGCGCTTCTCGAGAAGGGCGATCTTTCCCTCAAGGATCTGAGCAGGGAATTGGGTGTGAGAGAGAAGGAGCTNCTGGATCATCTGGAGCATGTGGCCAGATCGGCCAAGGGGAAAAACTCCCTCGAGATCACGCCTGCAATGTGCTTGAAGTGCGGATTTGTNTTCAGAAAAAGAGAGAGGCTCGCTTCTCCCAGCAGATGCCCCAAATGTCGATCCGAGAGAATCGCACCGCCGAGGTTTCGGCTCAGGGAAGAATGAAAGGCCTCAAATGCGCTCCGCCTCTATGTTTGTCCTCTCCAGATCCCCTACGACAACGCACACCCACGAGCCGGGGTCGAGGTGCTCTCTTGCGGTCTCCATCACTGATTCCACTGTGGCCTTCGCCACAGTGGATGTGAACCGAAAAGGATACTCTAGCCCTAGCCCATAGAATTCCCACAGGGCCAAGTTTGTGGCAAAGGATCCNATGGAGTCGATCTTCATGGGGAAGCTTCCCATGAGAAACCCCTTGGCCTCATCCAATTCCCTCGAAGTCACAGGCTCCACCCTTATCCTCTCTGCCTCCTCTTGGCAGATGGCCATCGCCTCTCTAACGTTGGAGTTCTCGGTCTGAAAACCGCAGACAAATATCCCGCCTCGCAAAAGGGCCTCGAGTCTGCTGAAAGCCGAATAGGCCATGCCCTTTTTGCTGCGAATCCTGTCCATCAAGCGAGAGCCGAACCCCCCTCCTCCCAGGATGTAGTTCATGACCAGGAAATGGAAAAGGTCCGGGTGCTTTGCACCTATGCTCCTCTGGCCCATGAGAACCGTGGCCTGAGGAATCTTGCGATCCNAGGCGATGATCCTCCCTCTCGATGGAAGATCTTCTCCCCGGGACTCCCCCTCGCTGGGGGGACCACCCCAGCCCTCCATTGCCTCTCGGAGCATTTCCCGCCATTTCTCCGGTTTCACATCCCCACATGCCGTCCAGATAGAGGGGCCCTGGCNCAGCTTTCTCCTGTAATGATCCACCACGTCTTCCACCTCAAGGCTCTGGACGGACTCTTCCAGGCCCTTGGGATCGTGGCCATAGCCCCCCTTACCCCATAAGGCCTCCAGAAATGCGGCCCTGGCAATACCTCCTGGCCTGTCCTTTTGTGAAGCGATTTGTCCCAAGAGCCTCCTCTTCCTCTTCAGGAATTCCTCCTCTGGGAAGGCCGGCTCCCTCAGGATCTCCACTAGGAGATCAAGTGCCTCGGATAGGTCCTCGCTTAGGACCGTCATCCCCACCATGGTGTAGTCGAAATTGGCATCTATGTGAAACCTGCCCCCTAGAGAGTCTATGTTCCTGTGGATCTCCTCTGCGCCTCTCTTTCTCGTCCCCTGCTGGAGAAGCTGGGCTGTGAGGAAGTTGAGGCCCTCCTTTCCCGGCGGGTCGTCCCAGGANCCNGATGGCAAAAGAACCCTCATGGCCACTATTGGCAGTTCCTCTTGGGGACTCGTGAGGGAGAGATAGTTCGCTCCCTCCATCCTCTCCACGGGCGGAAGCTTCCAGCCTGGGTCCACTTGAGCCCTCCTCCTCATGGGGATCCCTGGGGGACAAGCCATCCCACAGAACAATTTTCCCGAGAGAGGTACCTGAGGGCCACCTCCCTTACCTTTTCCCAGCTCACCTCCTCCATGAGGGAAAGGTAATCACCCAGCTTCCACCACCCAGCGCACAGATCCCATTGGGCTATGATCATGGCCTGGGTCATCAAGGAATCCAGGGAGAGGAGAAGGGATCTTCTCAGGGTCTCCTTGGCCCTCTTCACGTCCTCCTGGATCTGGGAGTGTTGGAGGCCCTCCACCTCCTGCCAGATGGTATGCTCCACCCGCTCCAGGGGATGGCCTGGAATGACCCTGGCCGCTATGGTGAAGAGCCCAGGGTCAAAGGACAAGAGGGGGTTCTCGCATCCCACGTCCACTGCCAGGGCCTCCTGTTGAACGAGTCTCCTGTAAAGGCGAGAGCTCTTCCCCCCAGCGAGGACGCAAGCCAAGACTTCCAGAGCCATTGCGTCCTCGTGGCCCACTTGGGGCACGTGAAAGCCCATGGCAACCATCCCAACCTCTGCCTTCCTCCTGATGACTGTCCTTCGCTCCCCCCTCTGGGTTGGTTCCCTCACCTCAACTCGAGGGGGGGTCTTTCCTGGAGCCAGGGAACCGAAGCGGGATTCCAGAAGCTCGAACCACTCGCCAGGTTCCATATCCGCAATCCCAAGAAAAAGTAGGTTCGATGGCACATAGTGCTTCCTCAGGTGATCCTCGACGTCCTCCAAGGTCAGGGCCTCGAGATCCTCCATCCACCCAATGATGGGCCACCTGTAAGGATGGCTTGTGAAGGCTATGGCCTCGAGCTCCTCGAGTAAGTGGGCCTCGGGTTGGGTCTCTGTTCTCAGGCGTCTTTCTTCCATGACAACCGACTTCTCTATCTCAAAATCTTGGGGGGTGAGTCTCAAGGCTGTCATCCTCTCCAGCTCCAGGTCCATGGCAACGGGGATCTTCTCCTTGGCCATGACCACGTAATAGGCCGTGAAGTCCTTGGTGGTGAATGCATTTGTCTGGCCACCATGGGCCTGGATTATCCGGGAGAACTCCTCCGGAGCCATCTTTTCCGTTCCCTTGAACATCATGTGCTCGAGGAGGTGGGAAAGGCCGCTTTTTCCCATTGGCTCGTTTCGGGACCCCACCTTGTACCAGACCTGGAAGGTCGCCAGGGGCGAGCCCCTTCTCCTTCGGAAAAGGGATCTGGAGCCATTGGAGAGCCTGGCCTCCTGGATCGAGGAGAGAAAGGGGGAGAGCTCCACACCCGCCTCCCGTCTCAAAATCTCTCTTTGTGGACGAACTCCGCGATCTCCCTCCTTTTGGGAGCAGCCGAGGGCTCAGAGGGATACCCTATGGGGATCATCGCCACCACCTCGTAACCATCCGGGACCTCCAGAAGCTGCTTCACCTTGTCATGATCGAAAAGCCCCACTATAACCGTTCCCAATCCCAAGCTGTGAGCCATGAGGCAGAGGTTCTGGGCGGCAAGCCCTAGGTCGAACATGAACCAGTCTCCGAACTTGGTCGTCACCTGTCCCTTGTAATATCCGGAGCTCTTGAGCTTGGCACAAAGGACGAGGACCACAGGCGCTTCGACCATAGCCTTGGAGGCCGGATTTCCCTTGCCAAGGGTCTCCTGCAAAGCGACCTTCCTCTGGGGATCTCTCACCACTATGAGCTCCCAGCACTGGGTGTTGGCCCAGGACGGCGCCCACTGAACAGCCCTGAAAACCTTCTCCAAGACCTCATCGGGAATCTCCCTTGCCTGGAACCTCCTTATGCTCCGCCTGCTCATCATCAATTCCAGTAAGTCCATGGAGACCTCCTTTCCCAAGATGTATAATTTGGAAGTCATTCTGAGGGCAACCCTTGCCCTCTGTCAACGGCCTCGGGGCAGGGCCGAAAATCCATGCGAGAAGGAATCGAGGGGTGGATCCCATAATCTTGGCCTCCTCATCGGAGAGAAGAAGAGAGCTTCTCGCCCTCGTGGGAATACCCCATGAGGTGGTCCCTAGCCGGATCAGGGAGGGAGAAGTGGAGGCATGGAGGGAAGAGGAGCTCGCGGTGAAGCTTGCCCTTTTCAAGGCGAGGGATGTGGCCGTGAGATATCCGGACAGGTGGGTTCTGGGGGCGGATACAGAGGTCTGGCTCGAGGGAAGGCCCCTCGGCAAACCCCGCGATCCCCTGGAAGCCATGGGTATGCTCGAGATGCTGCAGGGCCGAGTTCACGAGGTGGTGACGGGAGTGAGCTTGGTGAGATTGTCCATGGATGTCGAGAAGACCATATTTGTGAGGACAAGGGTGGAGATGAGGAGCCTTTCCCGCAGGGAGATGGAGTGGTATGTGTCGACGGGCGAACCCCTGGGGAAGGCAGGAGGATATGCCATACAGGGAAAGGGTTGCGTCTTGATAAAGGCCATCGAGGGCTCCTACACCAATGTCGTCGGGTTACCCATGGCAGAGGTGGTGGAACTCCTCCGAGAGGCTGGAGCCTGGAGCATATGAGATGTGTTGGCGCTGCTGCCCAATGGCGTGAGCTTGGATGAAGGAGTGGGGTGGCCATGATAAGGGAAAACCTCGAGAGAGTTAGGGAGAGGATAGAGGCGGCCTGCCAGAGGTGCGGCAGGGATCCCTCCCAGGTGAAGCTTGTGGCCGTGACCAAGACCGTGGATGTGGAGAGGATAAGGGAGGCCATTCTCTCTGGACAGAAGTGCTTCGGAGAGAATTACGTGCAGGAGGCCCTGCCCAAGATAAATGCCCTGGGTCCTGGGCTAGAATGGCACTTCATCGGCCACTTGCAGACCAATAAAGTCAAACATGCAGTGGGCGCCTTTCACATGATCCAAACCCTGGACAGGATCCCCCTCGCAAGGGAGCTCGAGAAAAGATGCCAGGGAAGGGAGCCCATGCCGGTTCTCATCCAGGTCAATGTGGCAAAGGAGCCGACCAAGTTCGGCATCCCCAAAGAGCAATTGAGGGGCTTCCTGGAAGAACTTGTGGAGATACGAGGCATAGTCATCAAGGGACTCATGACCATTCCGCCCCTTTGCGAGGACCCGGAGGATGCAAGGCCCTATTTTTCCGCCTTGAGGGAGCTGAGAGACCAAATGGCGCCTTTTCTCTCNCCACCTCACTCCCTGGAAGAGCTCTCCATGGGAATGACCTCTGACATGGAAGTGGCAATAGAGGAAGGGGCCACGATGGTCAGNGTAGGCACGGCCATATTCGGCCCTAGACCTTCCCACAAGCCCCAATGATGGGGCAAGGCCTTGGGACTTTGGGGAGGCGAGATTGAGAGGCGCATGGGGAGTCCCTTGATGTGGATGGGGTTTGTCCCCGAATCTCCCCGAGAGGGCCTCATATTGTCCCATTGGCCGAAGCAACGGGAGCTAGAAATGGCCTCAACGGAGTTCTGAGCTCAGCTCCCTTCCCCTGCGGGTTGCCTCCTCGATGGCCTCGAGCACCAAGCCCCTGAACCCTCCCTTTTCCAAGGCGAAAAGACCAGCGAGGGTAGTTCCCCCTGGAGAGCACACCCTCTCCTTGAGGACAGCTGGATGTTCCTGGGACTCCTTGAGCATGCGAGCAGCCCCCATGAGGGTGCTCTTCACCAATATCCTCGCCACATTCCACGGCAATCCCATTCTAGCTGCCCCCTCCATCAGGGCCTCGGCGAAGAGAAACACATAGGCTGGTCCGCTTCCACTCACAGCGGTGACAGCATCCATGTGTTTCTCCTCCACTTCCACCACCTCTCCAACGGCCCCAAAGACCCTCGAGGCCCTCTCCATGTCTTGGGCAGTTGCTTTGGTCCCCTTTGCCAGGGCGGTGCATCCGGAGGCCAAAAGGCAGGCTGCATTGGGCATAGCCCTAACGACCCTCACCCCCTGGGGGAGCCTCGCCTCGAGAAATCCTGTGGGGACCCCCGCTGCTATGCTGACGAGGAGGTGATGGGGCCCCATGGCAGGGGCTAGATCTTCCAGGGCAGAGGCGACCTCTCCGGGTTTTACAGCGAGTACGAGGAAGGACGCCATTGCCGGAAGCTCCCTCGTTGGAGACACCTTGAATGGACCCACATCTCGCTCCAGGGCCTCGAGGGCCTCCTCTTTGAGATCGGAGACCGCGATCTTCCCAGGATCCATCCTCCCTCGGCTCACAAGACCTCTGATGAGGGCTGATCCCATTGCTCCTGCACCCACAAAACCTATCTCGGCAACACCCTTCATGATCCCCCCTTGAAGGCACATCGATTCCAGGCCCCAATCTCCCTCAAGCTAGCATGATAGCCTTCCTCCTCGTGCTCTGCAAATCCATCCGCGCCTTGGCCGCTCTAGCCCCTGTGGGAAGGGGCGTGGGATCTGCTATCATCTCCAGGGGACCATCCTTTTTGGCAAAGGAAGGGTTGAGCCGAAATGCTCACCGGATGCCAGATTTCAGAGATCTCTTCCCTCGCGTGGGTTCCAGAGCACTTGGTGGAGTATGTAGTGGCTGTCACGGGAAAGGAGCCTCACCTCATCGGGGAGTACTTGTGTTACTCTGGTCCTTCAGAGGTTGTGGTCGTGGGATATCCCATCAGGGGCCACTTCCAAAGGGAGAGCCTGGGAAGCTGCATCCAGAAGGTGACAGAGGCCTTCCCCAGAAGGAGGATAGTCCTCCTGGCCCCTGAACTTCCTCCCGTAAAGGGTCTCAGACCCAGGGGGAGGGAGGATTTTTACTTCAAACTCGAGCTTCGAGATCTCAGGCCCAAGGCCAAGGTTCGAAACATGTTGAAGAGGGCATCGAGAGAGATTGAGGTGCTACTTACGAGGGAGATCTCTCGAGAGCACATGAGGCTACTGGAAGAATTCCTCGATTCCAAGGCCCTTGGTCCCCAAGCCGAGGAAGTGATCAGGGGAATACCCAAGTATGTCTCTCAGGTGGACTCTTNCATACTCCTCAGTGCATGGAGCCGGGAGAGGAAGCTTGTGGCCTTCACCGTTGGCCATCTCGCAGGGGGACCTTGGGGTTTCTACATGTTCAACATAACAAGCCCCTCCATCAGGGTGCCGGGGGCGTGTGATCTTCTCCTTTACAGGCTCATCTCAGAGGCAAGGGAGAGGGGCAAGAGGTTCCTCAATCTCGGTCTGGGAATAAGCAAGGGAGTGAGCTTCTTCAAGGAGAAATGGGGGGCATGGCCCTTTGTCCCTTACAAGGAGGCGGAGTACGAGGAGGGGGGTATCGTGAGAGGGATCCATGCCGCATTGAGGTCTTTGAGGCCATCTTGATGCCATATCCGGAAAAAGGGGGTCAGTGNCCGAAGAGACNCGGATTCTCGNCTTTGGGAGGGATATCCTGGAGCCCATTGGGCCTCGAGCCCCCAGAGGCCGGATCTTCTGGANGGTGATCCGGGCCAGGAGCGAGATGCTGACTCAAGGTGAAAGGACCTGGATAAAGGAGCGAGCCTGGGTTCCCGAGCATGTGGTTCCCCTGATGGAGACCATCTCGGGGGGAGAAGCTCACCTGAGAGGGGGGTTTCTCCTGTTCCATGGGCCGGGATGGGTCATCTTCGTGGGATATCCTCTGGCCCCAGCCCAGGAAAGGGGAGATCTCTGCCAGATGATCCTGGATGTGGAGTCGAGCTTCAGGCCTTATAGGATGTGGTTTGTGGGAGAGGAGATCCCCTCCATCCTGGAGAAGAGATGTTCCGAGAGGGGCTCTGACCGTCACTTTCGTCTGGACCTAGAGGGAATTGGCCAGAGCTGGGAGCCCGCAGGTAGACTGGGAAGGAGCATCTCCAAGGTGAGAGAAAACTTGAGGGTGGAAGTCGGGGGAGGTTTCGCACCGGCCCACAGGGAGCTCATGGCGGACTTCTTCGGAAGGGCCCATCTCCCACCCAGGGTGAAGAGGCTCTATGAGGAGGTGGAGGACTATCTCTCCTCTTCCACAACGGGGATCCTCCTTAGCGCCTGGCACGACAAAATGGGGCTCGCCTCTTTCTCGGTCCTCGAGACGTGGCCGGAGAGGTTCTCAGTTTATCTCCTGGGATGCACATCGAGGGAGAGGTGGGCCTCTCACTCTTCGGACCTTCTCATGGCCGAGATGATTCGCCTTTCGGCCAAGATGGGAAAGGAGTTCATGCATCTTGGGCTCGGTGTAAACCGGGGAATAAGGAGATTCAAGGAGAAATGGGGAGGATACCCTTGGATCCCATATGAAGAGTGCGGCTGGAGGAGAAGGGGCTCGGCAATGGAGAGATTGGGATGGGCATTGTGGGGAAAATTNTGAGGGTGAGGGATCTCTTGACAGAGGAGAGGCCACTGAGAATGGTCTGGCGAGTGCAGAGAGGGGGGGCTGTATCGCATCTTGTGGGAACAGTTCACTTCTTCCCCTACAAGTTCAGGAGAGCCCTCAAGAGGCTCATGGAGAGTTCCCGGGTCGTCTTGGTCGAAGGGCCCCTGGATATTGGGGATTTGAGGGAGGTGGCCAGAAGGGGCCAGGAACCCGCTAAGGGAGAACTTGCGGGCTTGCTCCAAGCCCACGATGTGGAGAGGCTCAGGGCTGCTGTCAAGTCCCCAGGATGGGCCAGAAAGGAGGTCCTATGGCTCCTNCCCTCGGGGAGCTCCAAGCAGGATGNGGTNGAATACGCAATAGAGAGGATGAGGCCGTGGATGGCCTTCTTCACCCTCTGGGTATCTCACCTGGAGGGGAAGGGTTGGATCTANCAGATGGACAAGGATGGCTACGATCTGGCCAAGAAGATGGGANTGGAGCTCGTGTGCCTGGAGAGCCTGGAGGAACAGATCCAGACCTTGGAGAGCATACCCCTGGAGCGGATAAGGGACTTTCTCAAGGCCGCTGACAGATGGTCCAAATACAGCGATCATTATGCCAGGCTCTACCTTCAGGGGAGATTGGAAGAGCTCTTGGAACTTTCGGCTTCCTTCCCCAGCCGCTGCGAACAGGTGATAGACAGGAGGGACAGGGTGCTATACCATCGAATGGNGAAGTACTTGGCAGAGGGGGGAGCTCTGGCCATGGTNGGAACGCCCCATACGAGGGCCATCCTCAAGTGGCTTGAAGAGGACGGATTTTCCCTGAAGCAAATCGAGGTCTCTTAACCTGAGGGCCTCGGGCCACTGACCCAAGGATCGGGGTGTGTAAAAGGGAAAAAGGCGGTGGATCGGGAGTGGATGGTTCGGCAGCTACCGGGGAAGCTGAGGAAAAAGGAGGAACGAGGGTGAGGCTTTTGGAGAAAAGGCCCCTCTCCAATGGTCTTGTACTGGAGTTCTGGGATGAGTCTCGCAGAGTTGCGGGCGACAGGTGGTATGTTGCACTGAGGGCCATAGTGGGGATTCCCCTAGGGGTGGAGCTGAAGTCCCAGGGGATGGGCGAGGGGTTGAAGGTGATCCAGAAGGAAGTGGGGGAAAACCTGTGCTTCCAGCGCCTCATGGAGAGGCATTTCATAGCAGAGGGGGATGTGCCCAAGGTATTGGCTGAACTCAAGGATTTCTTCCTTGAGAATTCGGGGGAGTATCTCTCTCACCCGGAGTTCGCCAAGAGATTTCTTGCTAGGAAGGCCATGGAGGTCCAGAAAAGGATCTCGTGGGGAAGGGACTATGTGGACAAGGTACTCTCGGAGCTCAGAAGACCATATCCGTGCCAGGGGGAGATGGAGGGCTCCGGTTGACGCACCCCCCTTTTCCTTGATACCGTGATAGAGCGTCCGGGTTGAACGGCCGGAATTGCCTTTTGGTACAGGAAACTTACGCTGAAAGAGGAGGGGAGAGATGGCTACTGTAGACGGATACGAGATGCCCGATGATCTGTACTACCACAAGGAGCACATGTGGGCACGCGTGGAGGGGGACATAGTGGTTGTGGGGATAACGGATTTCGCTCAGAAGTTGGCTGGTGACATAAGCTTCGTGGACATGCCAGAAGAGGGAGAGGAGGTAGAGCAGGGAGATAGAGTGGGCACAATAGAGACGGGAAAATGGCTCGGTAAGCTCTATGCGCCGGTGTCAGGAGAGGTGATAGCCAGAAACGAGGCCCTGGAAGATGATCCCACCATCATAAACAAGGACGTTTACGGCGAAGGGTGGATCTTCAAGATCAGGATGAGCGATCCCTCGGAACTCCAGAATCTCATGAAGGGCGAAGAGGCCATAGCCTGGCTCAAGGGAGAGATAGAGAAGCACGCCAAGAAGTGACAAGGCCTTGGGAACCCACTGGCTAGGCCTTGGGGGCGGAGAAGGCCGCGACCTCCGGATTTGGAACACGAGGCCTCCAGGAGGAGGCCATGAAAGCGACCAGAAGGGGAAAGAGGGGCCATGGAGATCAAGGTTCCATATGGATTGGAGCAGATAGTGGTGAGGGTCCCGGACGAGAACGTCCTTGGGGTCTTTCACCCCAACGAGGTGGAGACGAAACCCGAGAAGGAGACCCTCCTCGCAGCCCTCAAGAACCCGTTGGGGGGCCCCAGTTTCGAGGAGTTCATAGAAGGCGGGGGGGAGATCCTCTTCATAGTCAACGATGGCACGAGGCCCACTCCTACTGCCAAGGTCCTGGAGATGATCCAGGGCGAGCTGAGGAAAATAGATGCTCGCTTCATCGTGGCAACGGGCTGCCACAGGGCCCCTACGGAGGAGGAGTACAGGTTCATATTCGGCCCCCTTTACGATGAGTTGAGGGGGAAGGTCTATGTCCACGACTCCAGAAACGACAGGGAGATGGTCTATCTCGGCACCTCCAAAAACGGGACAGAGATGTACGTCAACCACCACGGAGTCAAGGCTGACAAACTTGTGGCCATAAGTTCCGTGGAGCCCCACTANTTCGGGGGATACACAGGGGGAAGGAAGAGCTTTCTTCCTGGCATAGCCTCGTACAAGACCATCGAGCAGAACCACAAGTATGCCATAAGGCCAGAGGCCAAGAGCCTCGCCTTGGAGGGCAACCCCGTCCACGAGGACATGGTGGACGCATTGAAGAGCATAGAGGGCAAGCCCATATTTTCCATCCAAGTAGTGCTGGACAGGGAAAGGAGGATCTATGCTGCCACCTCTGGCGACATACATGCATCCCTTCAAGGGGCCATTGACAAGGCCAACGAGCTCTTTTGCGTGAAGATACCGGAGAAGGCGGACATAGTGGTCTCCGTAGCACCGTATCCCATGGATGTGGACCTGTACCAATCCCAGAAGGCACTCGAGAGCGGAAAACTGGCCCTCAAAGATGGCGGAATCCTNATAATGGTGAGCAAGTGTCGAACTGGGATAGGTGAGAAGGCCTTCTACGATCTCCTGGCCCGGGCCGGTGGGAATCCCAAGAAGGCCCTGGAGGAGATAGAGAGGGGGTACAAGCTGGGCTATCACAAGGCTGCCAAGATGGCGGAGATAGCCCTCTGGGCGGAGATGTGGGCGGTGACGGACCTTCCGGATTCGACCCTGGAGGCCGTGTTCATGAGGCCTTTCAAGGGTCTCCAGAAGGCACTCGATGAGGCCCTTGCCGCCAAGGGGAAGGATGCCAAGGTTCTCTTCCTTATGGATGGTTCCATAACCGTGCCCATGCTCTGATACGAGAGCCTTTTTGGAGCTTTGCGATCAAGGAGGGATGAGGAGAAATGCCACTGGATGAGAGGCTTCTCGAGAAGCTGCAGGAGATCTTCGGGGAGAAGGATGTGAGCACGAGGACATCGGAGCTCTACGTGTACTCCTTCGATGGGGGGATACACAGGAGGATGCCAGATGCTGTCGTGAGGCCGAGGAACACGGTTCAGGTCCAGAAGCTCGTTGCCCTGGCCAACGAGCACAAGATACCCCTGGTGCCCAGGGGAGCAGGCACTGGGCTTGTGGGTGGAGCGGTCCCCATTGTCGGGGGAATAGTCGTGGATATGCAGGGAATGAAGGAGATAAAGGAGATCCGCGTAGACGGTATGTACGCGGTTGTGGAGCCTGGGGTTGTCTGCGACAAATTCAACGAGGCCCTCAAGCCGTACGGATACTTCATTCCCGGGCCTGCATCGAGCGAGGTCGCCACACTGGGAGGGATGGTGGGGCACAACTCCTCGGGTGGGTTCGCTCTCAAGTATGGGGCTACGAGGGACTATGTGCTGGGACTTCTGGTGGTCCTCCCCAATGGAGAGGTCATAGATGTGGGGACCAGGACACCGGTGAACTCGGGCGGTTTCCAGTTCGAGAAATTCTTCTGCGGGTCCGAGGGCACCCTGGGAATCTTCACCGAGATAATCCTCAAGATAGTTCCCAAGCCAAAGGCGAGGGCTGCGTGTGTGGCCTTCTTCGATGACCTGGAGAAGACAGGCCAGTGCGTGGCCAATATAATCGCCCAGGGCCTTGTCCCCTCCCAGATCGAGATCATGACAGGGATATCCATAAAGGCGGTCAACAAGGCAAAGGGGTTGGGCCTTCCCGAGTGCGCCGGCATGCTTCTCATAGAGGTGGATGGCCATCCCGGGGTTGTGGGCCAGGAAGTGGAATTGGTGGGAAAGGTGTGCAGGGAAAGCGGAGCTTTCGAAACGGAGTTCACGGATGATCCCCAGAGGATGGAGATCCTGTGGAAGGGGAGAAAGGAGATGATCCCCTCCCTGAGCATTCTCCAGCAGGAATACGCCACTGTGATGTTGGCAGATGACATGGCTGTTCCCATATACAACGTGCCCAAGGCCCTCAAGGCCTTCGATGAGATCTCGAGCCAGTACGACATACACATTCCCGCGTATGGACATGCCGCAACAGGGAATCTCCACACCAAGGTGCTCATGGATCCCACAAATCCCGATCACTGGAGACAGGCAGAGGAGGCAGTCCCCAGGCTATACGATGCTGTGTTGGCCCTCGGTGGCACAACAACGGGCGAGCACGGAATAGGCATCACCAAGGCCCCCTTCCTCCACAAGGAGAAGGCTGGGGCAGTCAAGGCCATGAAGGCCATAAAGAGGGCACTGGATCCCAACAACATAATGAACCCCAAGAAGCTCATGGACTGGGAAGAGGGATTTGTAACCCATCTGAGATATCCCTTCGAGACCCCGGAGGAGAAGGGAGAGCTGGCTCCTTTCTTCCATGAGATGATCACTTGCACCCAGTGCGGCTATTGCAAGAGCGTCTGCCCTGGTATCCAGTGCGCGGAGGGTTGGGACTCCTTCAGTCCGAGGGGCAAGGTGGCCCTCTCTTACGGTGTCGTGACAGGCGAGATCCCCATGGACCAGTCAGTGGCCGAGAGGATCTTCCAGTGCGTTTTGTGTGGGGATTGCTTCAGGAGATGCCCATCGGGAATAAATGCGCCAGAGCTCATAAGGGCGGCTAGGGCTCAACTCGTGGATGCTGGGTTCGCATACGACACCCACAGGGCCCTTGTGGAGAACATCATGAGAACTGGAAACATCTATGGCGATGAGGCCATGGAGGTTCCAGTGACTCAAGGAGAGGCCGTGGTATTTCTGGGCTGCCAATATGGATCGAGGCTCAACAAGACGAAAAAGTACCTCAAGATCATGGAAAAGCTCGGCCTTCCAGCGAAGGTGGAAGGCGGTCTCTGCTGTGGCTATCCCATGGCAGTCCTGGGGTTCAAGAAGTCATTGGAGGAGTACAAGAAGCGCTTTCTCGACAGGTTCAAGCCAGAGGAGATGATAGCCTTTTGTCCCTCATGCGCCCTGTTCCTGAAAGAGGAATATGGCTTCGAGGCAAAACACGTCCTCCAGGTCATAGCCCAAAAGCTAGAGGGGAGGGAGCTTCCATCCAATGGCAAAGTCGTCACGTACCATGATCCCTGCGATCTTTCGAGGGGCATGAAGATAACCGAGGAGCCCAGGAAGATCCTCAAGGCTCTGGGTTACAAGCTAGTTGAGATGAAGCACAATAGGAACCAATCTCGATGCTGCGGTGGGGGTGGAGGAATACTCACAACCGACCAGGCAATGTCCACTGAGATAGCCCAGGACAGGATAGAGGAGGCCCTCGAGACAGGCGCGGAAATTCTCGTCACAGCCTGTCCCACCTGCGAGCAGGTCTTGAGGAAAGCGGCATCGACCTCCAAGGCAGGAAAGATAACGGTCAAGGAACTGAGCGATGTCCTAGCCGATGCCCTCAAGTGAAGATGAGGGCCGGGGAAAAGGTGAAGGAAAGGGGCGCTTCTTCCACGGGGCGCCCCCTCTTTTTGGGCGCTCACTCAGAGATGTAGGGCAGTGGCCAGATCCTGAAGTAGTCCCTGATCCGCATCCATATGCCCACAAGACCCACAGGCTCGAATATTATGAAGAGGATGATGAGGAGACCAAATGCGAGCTCCTTTGCAGGGCCCACCAGTATGGTGATATTGGGGTCATAGATCCTGGCAAGCCAGCTCACAATAGAGTCCAGCCCGAAGGGAACAAGGGTCACGAACAGGACACCGAAGACTGTTCCCAGTATGCTCCCCAGCCCCCCCACAAGCACCATGGCCAAAAACATGACCGAGTGAAAGAACGTGAAGTCTCCGGGCATTGCTGCCCTCTGAAGACCAGCGAAAAGGGCCCCAGCCACTCCAGCATAAAAAGAGGCTATGGCGAAGGAGAGGAGCTTGTAACCGAAAACCGGCACCCCTATGATCTCAGCGGAGACATCGTTGTCCCTTATGGCCACAAAGGCCCTTCCTATCTTGGACCTGAAGAGGTTCTTGCCCCCCCAAGTGAGGAGCATGGCCAGGAGGAAACAGAAGTAGAAATAGTAGACCTGCTTCTGGAGGGGAAGCCCGAGGAGCGTAGGGGTTGGGAGTTCAATCCCCCGGATCCCCCTCGTGAGACTCTCCCAGTGGATTATGGCGTAATCGATGATGAACTGGAAGGCCAAGGTCGCGACCATGAGGTAGAATCCCTTTATCCTCAAGGAGGGAATCCCCACGAGAATTCCCACAATTGCCGCCACGATCCCTGCGAGAAGGACCGAAGGGAGAAAAGGTATACCGAGCTTCGTTATACAGAGGGCTGAGCAATAGGCCCCGACTCCCACAAATGCCGCATGGCCCAGGGAGAGAAGCCCGGTGAAACCCACAAGTATATTGAGGCCCAAGGCAGAGATGAGATTGACCAGGGCCAAATTGAGGATGAAAAAATCACCTTCATCCGCGAACAAGGGCGAGGCTGCGCTCAAGACCAGGAAAACCGCAAAGGCTGCCCTCTTGAACCTGGTGCGGAATATCCTCTCGTCCTCCTCGTAAGTGGAGACTGCGTTGGATGCCAGATACCTGTTATAGATATCCGAAAGACCGCTCATCTTCCCGCTCCCCCATCAAGGCCTTTTTTGTAAAAGGCTCTCACACAGTGGCGAGGCGCACATTTCCCCTGAAGGTCGAGACCCTTCCATCCTCGTAGCGGATCTGAATGTCCAGGCCGTGGGTGTCCTTCTCCGAGTAGAGGTCCTCTATGAGGGCCCTGTAACGCTCGTAAACAAAGGCCCTTCTCACCTTTCGAGTCCTTGTGAGCTCGCCATCGTCGGCATGGAGCTCTTTCAGCAATATGGCGAACCTCTTCACCCTTATCTGCTGGGGGAAACGCTGGCAGAGCCTGTGGATCTCGCCTCTTATCAATTCATAGGTCTCGGGCCTCTGGGAGAGATCCTGGAAGGTGGTGTAGGGGATCCCCCTCCTTTTGGCCCAGTTGCCGACATTCTCGAGATCTATGCTCACTACCGCTGTGACAAAGGGCTTCTTGTCCCCGCAGACAACTGCCTCCCTTATGTAGGGGCTGAACTTGAGCCTGGTCTCTATGTCCTGGGGGGCGAAACGGGTCCCGTCCTCCAGGGCCATCAGGTCCTTGAACCTGTCGAAGACGTAGAGGTGCCCATCCTCCCCCATGTAGCCCGCATCCCCTGTCCTCCAGAATCCATCCTCCGTGAAACCCTCTCGGGTGGCCTTCTCGTTCTTGTAATACCCGAGGTGCACATTGGGCCCCCTCACCTGGATCTCGCCCTCTTCCGAAACCCGCACCTCCACCCCTGGGATGGGAATGCCCACTGTCTCGGGCCTCACATCCTCCTTCCTGTGGGTTGTGGCTATGCCGGAGCACTCGCTCTGGCCATAGACCTGTCTCATGTCTATCCCCAGGGCCTTGAAAAAGATGAAGACCTCTGGGGAGATGGCCCCTCCGCCGGTCACTGCCATCTGCACCCTTCCAAGGCCCACCCTTGTCTTGAGAGGCCGAATCACAAAGAAGTCCAATACCTGGGCCATCAAGTTCCTCCACAAACCCACCCTCTGTCCCGTGACCTTGGCCTCGGTGCAACGAAGGGCCGTATCTATGGCTACGCGATAGAGGCCTCGTTTGAAAAAATCAGCATTGTCCATGGCCGCTTGAATGGTGGAGATGAGAAGTTCCCAGGTCGCAGGCGTCCCTCCGAAATAGAAGGGCTGGAGTTCCAGGAGATCCCGCTTAACGGTCTCTGTCTCTTCTGGGAAGTTGTACCTGGCCCCAACCATGAGGAATCGGGTCACATTGTAGAGCTGCTCTCCGATCCAGGGCAGGGGAGCCAGGGACAGGAGTTCATCGCCCCTTTGCATGGCCACAAGCTTTCCGTAACTCGAGGCTGCAAAGAGGAGATTGTGGTGGCTCAGCATGGAAAGTTTGGGCATGGCGGTTGTACCCGAGGTCGTGAGCATCAGGGCCACGGAATCAGGGTCCAATTTGCTGGCCCTCTCCTCGAGGAAGTTCCGGTGGTCTTTCTTCATCTCCTCGCCCTTCTTCAGGACCTCCTCGAACCGCATCAAGAATGGGTAATGGGAATAGTAGTGGCCCATTCCCCTCGAATCCCACACTATGGCCTTGGAGACCTTCCCCTCCAGGGAATCCCACACCTTGAGGAGCTTGTCCACCTGTTCCTGGTCCCTCAGGACCAAGAACCTCGCATCCGAGTATCGAACTAGGTAGAGCATCTCCTCTGGCAAGCAGTCGGAGTACATGCCAGTGGCCACTCCCCCAGCTGCTATGGTTCCGAACTCGGCCAATATCCACTGGGGCTTGTTGTCCCCTATGATGGCTATCTTGTCCCCCTCTCGGAGGCCCAGGTCCAGAAGGCCCAGAGCGAACTGTTCCACCTGCTCCTTGAAATCCATCCAGGAGATGGGCGTCCATATCCCGAATCTTTTCTCCCGCATTGCCACTTCTGTGGGCATCTCCCTGGCGTTTCTCAGGATAAGGCCGATCAAGCTTCGCTCCAGATCCATTGGGCCCCTTTCCCCAAAGAGGTTCTCACCGGGCCTTCCTTCCCAGGTAGGCCTCTATGACATGGGGATCCTCCTGGACCTCCTCTGGGGATCCCTCTGCTATCTTGAATCCGAAATTGAGCACACAAACCCTGTCCGAGAGATCCATGACTGCGGCTAGGTCGTGCTCGATCCAGATGATGGTCACTCCCAGCTCCCTGTGCACATCCATGATGTAGCTGGCGATGTCCTCCTTTTCCTCCACTGCCATTCCTGCCATGATCTCATCCAAAAGGAGGAGCTTCGGTCTCATGGCCAAGGCCCTCGCCATATCCACCCTCTTTCGCACACCCATGGGCAACATGGCCACTGGGTGATACCTGAAACTGGAAAGGCCCATGAAGTCCAGGATCTGCTCCTCGATCTCCTTCCTGTGTCTCATCTCCTCTTCTCTGAGGTGGGGAAGTCTCAGAAAGCTCCCCAAGGGCGAAAACCTCATGAGGAAGTGTCTTCCCAGCTTGACATTGTCCAGGACTGTCATGCCACGGAAGAGCTCGACTTTTTGGAAGGTCCTGGCTATTCCCATGGAGGCTATCTTGTGGGGTTTCAAGGCCGTTATGTCGCATCCATCGAAGAATATCTTTCCTCTTTGGGGTTTGTAATGGCCATTTATGCAGTTGAGAAGGCTCGTCTTCCCAGCTCCATTGGGGCCTATGATGGCAAATATTTCCCCTTTCCTCACAGCGAAGCTCACCCCGCTCAACACCTGGACCGCACCGAAGGAGAGGCACACGTCCTTGACCTCGAGGATGGGACGGGCCTCCTCCCCACTTATAGCCATCTCTTCCTCCTCTTGTACCTCTTGGCCTCCCTGTAACTCCTCCTATCCTTCTCCCCCGAGCCCAGGTAGAACTCCCTCACGTCCTGATTTTCCAAGAGCTCGGATGCCTTGCCCTCGAGGACCACTCGACCTGTTTCCATCACGTAACCCCTGTGGCCTATGGCGAGGGCGGCATTGGCGTTCTGTTCCACCAGGACCACTGTCACCCCTTTCTCAGCATTCAACCTGCCCACTATTCTGAAGAGCTCCTCGGTCACGAGGGGGGCCAATCCCAGGGAAGGCTCATCGAGAAGGAGAATCCTAGGCCTTGTCATCAAGGCCATCCCTATGGCCAGCATCTGCTGCTCGCCCCCAGAGGCGAACCCCGCTTTCTTCTGCCTCAATCGCTTGAGGACCGGGAAGTACCTGTATACCTCTTCCAGGTCCTTGGCGACCTCTCTGTCCCACCTTGCCTGGGCCGCTGCGAGAAGGTTCTCCTCCACCGTGAGATACCAGAAGACAGGACGGTCCTCCATGACATAGGTGAGCCTGTGTTTCTTGAGTATTTCCGTTGTGTGGAGAGCCTTTATGGATTTGCCCCCGAGCCTCACATCCCCCTCTATGATCTTCCCGTCGTAAAAGTCGATCATTCCACATATGCTCCTCATGAGGGTCGTCTTTCCAGCCCCGTTCGCCCCGAGTATCACCAGGAGCTCGCCCTCTCCCACTCCCAGAGAGACCCCGTGGAGGACCGAAATCACATCGTGATATACTACCCTGAGATTTTCCACTGAAAGGAGCATCATACCCTCTCTATGCGCACGGTTCCGAAAAGGCCGTAAGGCCTAACGAGGAGAACGAGAAGTAGGAGTATGTACGGAGCGACGTTCTTGAACCCTATGAGACCCATGGGCTCTATGTAGGCGCCCACAAAGGCCTCGCAGAGGCCCACGATCAACCCACCCGCAAGGGCCCCTCCAATGCTGTCCATTCCCCCTACGAGGACAACGGGAATCGCCCTGAACCCAACCATGGCAGTGAGGTACGTGAGGCTTCCAAAGTTGGAGATGGCTATGCCGGCTATGGCTATGCACGCTGCGCTCAAGGACCAGACCACAACGAGGATCAGCCTCGCATTTATACCGTAAGCCATGGCCTTCGCCTGGCTCTCCGATGTGGCCCTTATGGCCACCCCCCACCTGGTGCGGAAGAGAAATAGCATCACCAGGCCGAAGGTGCAACCCGAAAGGAGAGAGGCCCAGACCTGCTCACTCAGGAAGATCATGTCGCCGATTTCCAAGGTGAGGTCCGGAAGGTCCAGGGAAAAGCTGTAGGAGTGTGCTCCGAAGACGAGCTGAACTATTGCCCTGAGGAAGCTCGCGAGCCCGAGGGTTATTATGGTCATGGAGATGGGGTTCCGGCCAAGAAGGGGCTGGATCGTGAGCCTCTCTACAGCCGCTGCGAAGAGGCCCGAGAGCCCCAAGCCTCCCAAGAGGGCCACGATGAAGGGGAGTTTGAGGTCGAAAAACAGGATGAAAAAGAGAAAGGCGCCGATCACGAGAAACTCCCCAACTGCGAAATTGAAGGCCTCGGATGCCTTGAAGATCATCACTATTCCCAGGCCCAGCAGGGCATAGACCATCCCCGTGAGGAGGCCAGAGAAGATCACTTGGAGGATTTCCATCATGGGATCACCGCCTCGGCCATTTGTTCGGGGCTTTTTGGGGGGAGCTCATCTCCCCCCAGAGACCCCTCACCACTTTATCTCGTTGACATTTATCCAGTCGCTTATGGGCTTGACTGCACCGGTGGGGACTTCCTTATCTCCTACCTTCTGCATCTTGACCTCTGCCTTGAAGATCTGGACCATGGGGATGGTGTGGAAGCGGTAGTCGAACTTCTTTCCCTCGAAAAGTCCCTTGAAATCCCAGACCATCTCATCCAAGGCCTTCTTGACGCCTTCTCTTGTGAGTTGCCCCGCCTTGTCTGCCCTCGTTAGGGCTTCCTGGATTATGAGGGCGTAAGTCAGCCCCTCCATGTAGAGGAACATGTCCTTGATCTTTCCTCCCTCCTTGTAATCTTCAGGCCTGTATTTCTTGGCGAATTCGTGGGCCATCTTCACCATGGGATTGGTCATGGGTGTCTTCTCCCTTGGGATGGCATCGCAAAATGGCCTCGAAGCAACCCCGACATAACCGTCATATGCTTCCTGGCAGACAAGGATGGGGAATCGACCTGTTGTGTAATGGGTGCCCATCAGCTGGACATCCTTGAGGATCTTCTTGGCTGTCTTGAAGAATATGGCCGTATGGCTCGTTGCCCCCGAGTAGCCATGATAGATCACGTACTCGGCTTTGGCCTTTCGCAGGGCCATGCACTCGTTTGTGGCGTCTGTGGCTGTGTAAGGGTATTCTATCTGGGCCACTACCTCCAAGCCTTTCTCCTTGGCATATTCCAGTCCTTCTGGAAGGCCATCTCTCCCCCAGGCGGTGGGGCTCACAACAAAGGCCACTTTCGGCTTCCCGGGCTTCTTGTGGTTCTCCTTTATCCACTTGAGGAGCACCTTTATCTGGTCTCCGTATGTAGCTCCCAGGGAGTAGTAATAGGGATATTTGGCAGGCCCCCCCTCAATTCCAAATATCTCCGTGGAGTAAGATCCATCGAGCCACGGGATTTTCTCCTCCACGTTCACCTTCTCTATCAGGGGCTTTAGGGCTCCGGTTATGTAACCTGTGGCCATGAGGAATTCGTCTCTACTGTGTTCGGCGCAATATTTGTTGAAATTGGCGACTTCGACCGTGGGATCGTACCTCATGTCCTCGAGGAAGAAGGTGATCTTCTTCCCGTTTACACCCCCTCCCTCGCTGTTTATCCAGTTCATCCCATCGATGTAGCCCATTCCGAACTCGGGAAGTGTCCCCACAGGCCCGCTCATGGGGAACTGGGAAAGGACCTTTATCTCCTTGCTGGCTGCAGGCAAACTAATGGCCAACAAGACTCCCACCACCGCCACCAATTGAAGCCCTCTCTTTCTCATGATCCCCTCCTTGGTCTCGTGTGGGTGATGAGCCCTCGGGGTGAGGAAGCTGCGGCGAGGCTCCTCCCCCCAGCTTTCCTGGGACCCCATGAAAAACTACCATGTCCGGAAATGCAAGCTAAAAATAAAGGAACGGCTGAGGGAGTGTCAAGGGAAAATTTGCGGGAATTGGCTGAAGGTCAGCTCTGGCCCTGGGAGGCCTCCATGTCCTCCTGGAGCATCCTATCGATCCTTCGGAAGTAAGGGATCGCCTTTTTCACCTTGCCGAAGAGAAACCTCGCCAGAACATAGGAGACGAGGAAACAGACCACGTAATTGGCTTCCCAGGAGGTGCCCGGAACAAGAATCTCCTTTGAAGCGTAACGGTCCTGCAGCCAATCCAGGGCGAAGAATATGGGCCAAAGGGATGCTGCTGAGAGGGCGATCTTGTGGAAAAAGAGCCTCCCAAAGGCCTCGTTTCCCTCCCTGTTTATGATCCTGTAAATTTCGGGATCCGCTAAGAGGGAGGCCTCTTCCGACAGGCGGCGGTAGTCTTCCACCTCCCTGTTCAGTCGTCTCAGGTAGCCCCTATTTGCCCTGTAGGCGAAAGAGATGGTGACCTCCCCCACAACTACCGAGACAAAGGCAGCGAGCAGAGACGAGGCCATGAATTCGAGAAATTCCATTTGTCCCGTTACCCCGAGTTTGGAGGGCCCGAGGGGATGGGCAACCCAATCCCCTCGGATCCACTGAGCCAATCACATGGGCACCCAAGCCTTTCCAAAGAACCCTTTACTGAAGTACCCCAACCCCACATAGAGTGCCAATACGACGAATAGCCTCTTGAGCCATATGTCGGGGATGTATTTCTGGGTTCTCGGGCCTATCATGGATCCAACGAATATGCCTATGAGCTGGATCCCCACGAGTCCCCAGTCCATGCCAGCCTTCGCGACCGTTATGTAGCCAGCGATGCTCGTTATCATGCTGAGAAGCACAGCCATGGCGGAGGTACCTGCGACCACGTACATGGGTGCTCCCACGACTGTGGTGAGGAAAGGAACGTAGAGAAAACCTCCACCCACTCCCAGGAACGAAGATATGGCGGCTATAGCTATGCCCCCTATGAAGACCACGATGGGGTTGAACTTGAATTCCACACCATAGAAGGAGAAGGTCGCCTTGGTGAGGGAGAAACTCTTGAAAATGATCCCCTCGCCTGCCGTGCCCTCCTTCCTGGCTTTGGCAAATGCCTGGGCAGCTTGCTTGGCTGCCTTTTTCTTCTCCTGTCCCTTGGGAGTTGTCTCATAGAAGAGGAAGGCCCCCACGACGAACACGAAAAGGCCGAACCACCCCTGATATGCCGCGAAGCTTATCTTCCCTCCTGTGAGCCACGGAATGAAAAGGGCTCCTGCTATGGAACCAAGCGCCAGGGCAACTCCTACAGGCCAGGCAAGTTGCTTGGCCCTCAAGTAGTTGATGGAGCTCACAAGGGCTGAAAGCCCCACCAGAAACTGGTTGGAGGTTCGAATGCTGTCTGTCAAGGTCTTGTTCAGGCCTGGGGCGGTCTTGGCAAAGCTCCTGGCATAGTCGCCCAGGCCGTACACGGTCATGTGCCCAACTCCAGCCATTATTCCTCCGAAGGCCCCTACGGTGGAGAAGATCCATCCCACCCAAACTGCCCAGAGAATGGCCAGAATGTAACTCACTTGGGGCGCTCCAGGTATTCCAAAGGCCCCTCGGGGGGCCTGGGGGTCTATGTGACCCTTCTCCTTGCCCACCGGGGCCTTCGCCACCTCCTGGCCTATCTTCCCAGGAAGACCCAGATCACTTCCCACCTTGGGTTTCTCGGGTGCGGGCTGAGTTACCTGGGCCTGGGGAGCTTGTCCCTGAGCCCACGAGACACCCATGACCCCCACACCTAAAGCCAAAATCCCAGCCACCACAACCGCTCTCCATTTCCTCCTCATGTCCACCTCCTCGTAATATTTCTTGGCCTTCAAAGAGGCTCCCTACGGCTCATTCCCTCTTTTCGCCTCGCCTTCCTCTGATGGGCCTTTGGCAGGATTGACCTCCCCCTTTGCTCGCCAAAGGGAATCCGGCTCCAGAGAGCGCAGGACCATGGCCTCCATGGCTTCTAGGCCCTGGGCTGAATCGAAGACCTCCCTCACCTCCCCAGCGAATCTCCGATTCACACTTTCCACGGCATCCCCCCTAACCCCGAGAAGGATCTTTTCCGCCCCTATGGAGCAATCCTTCAAGGCCCCGATCCTTCTGGCTGCTAGCTCACCGTGGCGCCCCCCAGCAACGATGACCAGATCTGGCCTGTTCAATTGAAGCCACCTTGTCGCCTCGATCTCGTTCTCGAGGCATACCACCTTGTGGCCCAACCTCATGAGAAGCCTGCGGATGAGACCGCAGGCATCCTCCTGATCCTCTATGACCAAGATCAGGGACAACCCATCCACCCCGAAAAAAAATCCTCTCCCCGACAAAACAAGAACCGTGCCACTCGATGAACCCCTAAGAAAGGCCCCTCCAAGGCTTCAAAGGGCTAGATCCTTTGCTGGGCCATTAAGAGGAAAGGTGCAATTCTTTTTTTGCAGCCCTCGGGGACGGATCCTCTCAGGGCCTCCCGAGCAAGGAGAGCCTCTAGCTTGGGGGCCGAAACCATCACCGAGGATCCCCCGTACTGACGGGCGATCGTCCAGGTTTTTGGGCTGGGCTTTCTCACTGCAGGGCGCCTTGGGAGCTAGCTCGTCTCATCTTGAGAGAGGAAGGCCTCCCTTCTCAGACCGTAGCGTCTCAGAAGTTGCTGGAGCGCCTGTCTTTCCAGGCCACAGGCCTCAGCAGCCCTGGTCACATTTCCCCTGTGGGCCTCGAGGATCCTGGAAAGGTAGGTCTTGTGGAAGTGCCTCAAGATGGAGCTCTTGGCCTCTTTGTAAGGGAGGTGATGGACTGAAGGCCAGCCGTCCCCCTCTTCCTTTTGCCCTATCCCTATGTCCTCCGGGGAAATCTCTCGACCCCTTGCCATTATGATTGACCTTTGGAGCACATTTTCCAGTTCCCTCACATTTCCGGGCCACTCATAGGAGAGGAGGGCTCCCATGGCCTCTTTGGAGAGACTTATGCCTGGCTTCCCCATATCCGGGCCATATTTNCTGAGGAAGTGATCCACGAGCAANGGCAAGTCCTCGAGCCTCTCCCTGAGAGGAGGCAGGCTTATGGTCACAACCCCCAGCCTGTAGTAGAGATCCTCCCTGAACTTTCCCTCGGCCATTTGCCTCTTCAGGTCCCTGTTTGTCGAGGCCAGGACCCTCACATCCACTTTCAGGGATCTGCTCTGTCCCAGGGGCTTTATCTCCTTTTCCTGGAGGACTCTCAGGAGCTTCGCCTGAAGCTGCAAGGGCAGATCCCCTATCTCGTCCAGAAAAATGGTTCCCCCTTCGGCCTCTTGAAAAAGGCCCTTTCTGTCACTCTTGGCATCCGTGAAGGCCCCTCTGGCGTAGCCAAATAGCTCGCTCTCCAGGAGATTTTCCGGCAGGGCCGGACAATTCACAGCTACAAATGGCCCCTGGCTCCTGTGAGAGAGCCTGTGGATGGCCCTCGCCACAAGTTCCTTTCCAGTGCCGGACTCTCCCGTTATGAGCACTGTGGCATCTGTTGGGGCTGCCATCTCTATTGTCCTGAGGACCTTTTTCATGGCAATGGAGGAGCCGACAATGTCTTGAAAGGCCTCGGTCTTCTTCACGAGGAGCTTGAGGGAGAGGTTTTCCTCGAGGAGTTTCCTGTGCTCCCAGGCCTGGCGAAGGGTGTGGACCACTCTAGCATAGTCGAAAGGCTTGGTTATGAAGTCATATGCCCCCCTCCTTATGGATTCCACTGCCAGCTCTATCACGCCATAGGCTGTCATCATCACCACAGTGGGTTTGTGAGGAAGCTCCATGAGCCTTCCCAGGACCTCTATTCCGTCCAAATCGGGCATCTTTATGTCCAGGAGCACCAACGGAGGAGTCTCCTCCTCGGCAATTCGCAACCCCTCTGTGCCGGATGTGGCACCAAGTACCGTCCATCCCAGCTCCCTGGATACGGCCCTCCTCAGGAGCTCCACCATATCGGGCTCGTCATCCACTATGAGTATCGAGACATGGGAATCCCTCAACTTTTCTCCCCCTCCCAGTCCAAAGGAAGCTCCACTGTGAATGTCGATCCCTCTCCCGGAGCTGTTTCCACCCTTATCTCTCCATCGTGATCCCTCACTATTCCGTAGCTCACCGAGAGGCCAAGGCCCGTTCCTACCCCCACAGGTTTGGTGGTGAAGAAGGGGTCGAATATCCTGTGGAGGATCTCTGGAGGAATTCCGCACCCATTGTCCTGAAAGGATATGAGGACTCTCTTCCTCTTGGAATCCAAGGAAGAGCTCACCCTTATGAGCCCCTGGCCTGTTATGGCCTGCCTCGCATTCATGAGGAGGTTCATGAAGACCTGTTTCATCTTGTCTCCGTCCACTGTGATGGGGGGCAGGTTCTCGTCCAGTTCCTCCACTATTCGAACCCTCTCCACCTCGAACTTGTTCCTCACAACATCGAGGACTTCCTTGAGGAGCTCGTTGAGGTCCCTTCTCCTTTTGGTTGTGCCCGAGGACCTGGAGAACTTGAGGAGATCCTCCACAATGCGCTTGCAATGCACAGCATGCTTNTCTATTACCCTNAGGTCCTGGGCCATCTGGGACTGGGGATCCAGATCCGCGAGGAGAAGTTGGGTATAACCNAGGATGAGGCCCAGAGGATTGTTGATCTCGTGGGCAACACCGGCTGATAGTTGGCCCAGNGAGGCTAGTTTGTCCGCCTGGAGCAATTGCNTCTCCATCCACTTCCTGGATGAGATATCCTTCAGGATCCCCTCTATCCTCTCCAGGGAGCCTACCACTGAGCGCCTGGCCGTTGCAGCCAAAAGCCCAACTGCCTCCTCCCCGTTTTGTTTCCTCAAAACCACTTCCACGTCTTCGAGGAAGCCCTTCTCCCGAAGCCTCTCGAACAAGTCCGCCCCATTGTCCGAGGGCTCAATCCTCCCCATGAGGTCCGAGCCCAGTATCTCCTCCTTCCTTTGGGCCCCCAAAAGCTGGCATCCCGCTTGGTTTATGTCCAAGAGTCTTCCTCTCCCGTCGCATATGAACACCATGTCTCTCGAGCCTTCGAAGAGTCGGCGATATTTCTCCTCCGATAAGGAGAGCTCCCTTGTCCGCTCAGCGACCATTCTCTCCAGGTTGGCATTGAGCTCGAGGATCTCCTCGTGGGCCTTCTGGATCAGGGCCTTGTCCTGCCTCATGCGCTGATAAGTGGCGTAGATCTGACTGAAAAACAAGGTTATGGCTCCCACGAGCACAAAGGAAAGACTGTTGAGAGAGCCCGTAACTGGCCTTATCTCTATCCAAACCTTATCGAGATCCAGGGCCAGGAGAATGTATTTCGCAAGATGGCTCCCTGAGCGGGAGAGGGAAAAGATCAAAAGCCCAGAGGAGAACCACAAAAGATAGGTCCAGAGGAGATTTTCAGGGTCCCTTCTCTCGAGGCCCCTGGCAATTCCGACGCAAAGGCCGGAGAAAATTATCATGCAAGCTGCCCCCAGAATATCCACCACGTAAATGGGGGCCATGGGCAGATGAGTGACAGAGCTCATGGTTTCGCTTCCTTGCGGTAGATGCTTTTGAGCCCCAAATAGAGAAGCACAATTGCCGGGACACAGGTCAGGTGATCCATCTTGAGAAAGAGATAAATTGCAGGAGATGTCACTGTATCGAGGACGAGGCTTCTGGACCACCCCTTCCCTACGAAGGATTCTTCAGGCATACGCGCCTCCATGGCATGGCCAATGAAGGCCCCGACATTCCAAACTATGAACATGAAGCATCCCCATTGGATGAGACGCCATCCTGACTCTGCCACAAGGCCCCTTTTCCTCAGCCAGAATATGAAGATGGCCATGCTGAGGATGAAAAACAGATGGGCTATCTGGTGGCTGTAAAGGCCCTCCGGCTCTGGGTGGACTTGGAGGGCAAAAGCCACCCCCTCGCCCAAGATGACCTGGGAGAAGAGCGAGAGGCAGAGAACCAGAGCTCTTATGCAACGAAAAATTTGCATGGGGTTTTCCTCCAAAAGGGCCTTTTGCTTCCTCCTAATGTACACGCCATCCCTAGTTGGTGCAACTTTTCTTTTGCACCCCTTGGAGCCTTGGCCTGGGGAGGGAGGTCTGTGAGTTGGCGGGTAGCGTCTGTGCAAGGGGCCCATTGCCCTGTTCTGGTTTCCCGGATGGTCCCTTTTCTCGGGTGCGAGAGAATTTGCAGGGGGATGCCTGGGTCCTGGGTACAGAAGTTGCTTTCGTCCAAAGCGGTCCACTCACTCCAGAGGAGGCTTCGTTATGCGAAAGGAGATCTACAGCATTTGTTTCATGTGCACAGTTCGCTGCCCCATCAAGGTGACAGTGGAGGATGGCTCCATAAGATGGATAGAGGGCAATCCCCATGTTCTCAAGGGCGCTTTGTGTGCCAAGGGAAGCGCTGGGGTTGCTCTTCTCAACGATACCGAGAGGCTTCGCTACCCCATGATAAGGGTAGGGGCAAGAGGGGAAGGGAAATGGAGGAGGGTGTCATGGGATGAGGCCCTGAGTTACTCTGCCGAGAAACTCAAGGAGATCATCTCCAAGTATGGCCCAGAAAGTGTTGTTTTTGGAGAGAGACAGAATCTCAACACACACCTTTCCAAGACCTTCATGAGGGCCATAGGCTCTCCAAACCATTACACCCACGATGCCCTTTGCAAGGGTTCGGTCAATACTGCCTTCAGGACCCTCACCGGTTACACAGACGCTCAAGTGACCATAGACTATGCCAACTGTAAACACATTGTCCTTTACGGACGGAACATATTCGAGTCATTGGAGTTGAGGCCCATTCAGGCCCTCATGGATGCGGTGGAAAAGGGAGCCAGAATTACCTACATAGACACCCGTGCCACCATCACTGCGAGCAAGGCCCATAGATTCTGGCTCATAAGGCCGGGGACCGACCTGGCCCTCAACTACGCCCTCATGAACGTGATTCTCAGGGAGAATCTCTATGACGAAGCCTATGTCAACAGGTGGGTCCTCGGGCTCAACGAATTGAGAAGCTTTGTGGAATCCATGACGCCTGAGTGGGCGGAGAAGGAAACGGGCATTCCCGCTGGAGAGATAGTGGAACTTGCAAGAGAGCTGAGCAAGGACAAGCCTCAGGTGGTATTCCATTATGGCTACAGGGGAGCGAACCACACGAACGAGATTTACTTTCGCCGTTCCATCATAATGCTCAATGCCCTGATGGGGAGCATCGAATCCAAAGGTGGAATCATTATAAGGAAAACAGCCAAAGATGCCGGCTATGGGGCCTTCGCCAAATATGTTGATCAGGAAGGCTTACCAAAGCCCAAGGCGCCCAGATTCGACGGGGTGGGCGGGGATCTTCTCCCCATCTGCGATCCAGCCCACGGGGTTGGCCAGCAGCTCCCCCTTGCCATACTCAGTGAAAAGCCCTACCCCATCAAGGCTGCCATCAGTTACAGATTCGACCCCATGCTCTCCATCCCTGATTACAATCAGAACAAAAGGGCCTTTGACAAGCTCGATTTCATCCTGACCATAGATGTCAACTTCAACGAGACCGCGTGGTATTCGGACGTGGTCCTGCCCGAATCCATCTATCTCGAGAGATCCGACTCCCTTCAGATGGTGGACGGGCCAAGGCCTACCATTTACATGAGAAGACAGTGTGTTCCCCCAAGGTACGANACCAAGCCCTATTGGGAGATCATAAAGCTATTGGCTGAGAAAATGGGTGTTGGCCAGTTCTTCCCTTACAACAGCATAGAGGACATTTGGGCCTACCAGCTCAAGGACATAGGGATACCCTTGGAGAAGTTCGAGGAAAAGGGGTTTGTGTCCCTGGCGGACAAGCCCATCATCTGGGACCGGAAGGACGGGATCAAATTCAAGACCCCATCGGGAAAGATCGAGTTCGTCTCGAGTCTGCTGGAGCAGCATGGATTCCCCTCTTTTGCTCCGTACGAGAGCCCTCCAGCACCCCCAGAAGGAATGTTCAGATTGACCGTCGGAAGAAACGCGATTCACACCCATGTCTCGACCCAAAACAATCCCTATCTCAACGAACTGGTACCTGAGAACGTGCTGTGGATCAATGCCGCCGAGGCAGCGAAGCTGGGCATCTCCGATGGCCAATACGTGGAGGTTTCGTCGGACCAAGGGTGGGGAAGGATAAAGGCCTTTGTCACGGACCTCATCCATCCAGAGGCTGTATTCATGCTCCATGGGTTCGGTCATCAGGTTCCGGCCATGACCAGGTGCTATAACAAAGGGGCGAGCGACACCGTTCTTCAGAAGAACGTGACGGATATGGTGGGAGGTAGCCCTGGGCTACACGACACATTCGTGAGGGTGAGACCGGCTTGATGGAGCCAATCGATTCATCGGGGGACGATCATGAGCGAGTACTACCTGTTTCACGACAGCAGCAAGTGCATAGGATGCCTTTCCTGTGAGGTCCACTGCAAGGAGCACAAGAGACTTCCCATTGGCCCTAGGTTGTGTCGGGTCATGACTGTTGGTCCCAAAATCGTTGGCGGCCTACCTCGCATGGATTTCATATTCATGCCCTGTTTCCACTGCGAGAGGCCCTGGTGTGTGGCAGCGTGTCCCACGGGCGCCATGCAGAAGAGAGCAGAGGACGGGATCGTTTTCGTGGACCAGGAGCTCTGCGTGGGATGCAAGGCGTGCATGAGAGCCTGTCCTTGGGGGGCTCCCCAGTGGAACCCGGAGACCGGAAAGGCCATAAAGTGCGACTACTGTATGGACAGAATAGATCAGGGTTTGGAGCCTGCGTGTGTTGCCAAGTGTGTGACCAAGTGCCTCCACTTCGGAAGGCCCGAAAGCGTGACAGACATGCGCAGAGAGCGTCATGCCAAGGCCTTGGCTGCAGTGGGCTGGGAGGTGACCCTCACTCAACCTATCGGTAGCTGGACCAAGGCTCGCAAGCCTCCTGCGAGAAAGCAATCTGAGTGAGTCCATCATGAGGCAGGAGCTTCCCTGCGCAGTGCACCAGTGTCACCTCAAGGTCCTAGGGGTCCTCAAGGATGAGAAGGTAAAGGAGCCCAGGGCCAGGATGAGGGTGGAGAAAGCCCTCGTTCTCATCCGAGACATAGCCGAGGGAAGGGCAGGTGCGGATCACCTGAGAGATCTAAGGGGGGTGGCAGAATCCCTCCTGGATAGGCCCGACCCGGAGGCGAACAGATTGGGTCGAGAGCTTCTCGAGGCCTTCGACCTCTACGGTGAAGTGTTCCAAAGCCACATTCTCACCCGAAATTGCCCCACTGGGGAGTGCGCCTATCTCACACCAGCGCCCTGTCAAATGGCATGTCCATCGGGGATAGATGTGCCGAGTTACGTGGCCCTTATAGGGGAGGGAAGGTACGACGAGGCAGTGAACATCATTCGGCAAGATAACCCCTTTCCTTGGGTGTGCGGTCTCGTCTGCACTCACCCGTGCGAGTTCGTCTGCGTGAGGGCCAAGATCGATAGCCCCATTGCCATAAAAGACCTGAAGGCCTTTGCTGCAGAGAGGGCCCTCTCCGAGGGCCGATACGTGAATCCCCCCAAAGAACCCGAGACTGGCCACAAGGTGTGCGTGGTAGGGGCTGGTCCAGCAGGCCTGACAGCAGCTTATTTTTTGGCCCTCAAGGGGCACTCCGTCACCGTGATAGAGGCTCTTCCCGTCGCGGGAGGGATGATGATGGTGGGAATCCCCCGCTTCAGGCTTCCCAGGGAAGTGATAGACAGGGAGGTAGCCCTCATAGAGGAGTTGGGGGTGGAGTTTCGGTTCAATACAAGACTCGGCGTGGATGTGACACTCGATTCCCTCAGAAGAGAAGGGTTCGAAGCCTTCTTCATAGCCATTGGTGCTCACTCCTCTTTCAAGCTGGCGATCCCGGGAGAGGATTTGCCACAGGTGATAGATGCCGTGAGATTCCTCCAAGATGTTGCCATGGGCTCGAGGAGGAAACCAGGGGACAGGGTGATCGTGGTCGGTGGCGGGAATGTGGCCATAGATGCAGCCAGAACCCTCGTCAGGCTGGGGTGCTCGGAGGTGACACTCCTTTATAGGCGTTCGAGGGCAGAGATGCCGGCCAATGTAGAGGAAGTCAGGCAGGCAGAGGAGGAAGGAGTAAGGCTCGTTTTCCTCACGATTCCCATAGAAGTCGTATCCGAAAAGGGGAGGGTTGTGGGCCTCAAGTGTCTGAGGGCAAAATTGGCCGAAGCCGACTCCCGAGGTCGGAGAAGACCGATCCCAGTCGAGGGAAGCGATCACATCCTTCCGGCCGATGCCGTGATCACGGCCATAGGTCAAAGGGTCGACACCACGGGCCTGGAGAATTTGGGGCTCAAGTGGACCAGTTGGGATACCATAGTCGCCGATACCATAACAGCGGGGGCTGGCCAGGAGGGGATGTTCGCAGGTGGAGATGTGGTCTTGGGGCCAGCGACCGTGGTCGAGGCAATAGGCGCGGGAAAGAGAGCTGCAGAGGGCATAGACAGGTTCCTGAAAGGTCTCCCTCAGCCGACCATGCCGGCTGTGCCAGTGAGAAGGGCGAGGATAGCCCTCTGGGAAATGCCGGCTTCGAAAAAGATGGACCTCAAAAGGCCACACATGCCCCTTCTGGGGCCTGAGCGCCGGAGGGTGACTTTCCAGCAAGTGGAACTGGGGCTAGGNGAGGAGGAGGCGAGAACAGAGGCCCACAGGTGCCTTAGGTGCGATATCTGCAAGAGGTGCGGAAAGTGTGTCGCCATCTGCAGGGACAAGATGGGGATAGATGCCTTGGAGCTGGGATACGTGGAAGGAGCGAACGGGCTTCCCACGGATTTGCGCACCACCTCCGAAAGGTGTATCCTCTGTGGTGCGTGCGCGGCCAATTGTCCAACAGGGGCCATGAGAATAGAGGACAGGGGAGATGAGAGGCTCCTCATCCTGTGCGGGACAATCATGCAGAGGGAGCGTTTGGAAAGGTGTCAAGAGTGCAGAGCTCCTGTTGGGCCTTCCAGATATCTGGATTATGTGAGGAGGAGAACAGAAGGGGTGGCTCTCGCCTTTGGAGGAATGCTCTTGTGCGAGGAGTGCGCCAGGAAGGCCACAGCCCAATCCAAAAGCGGCATTTCTGTCCCCGAGAGGTGAGCCATGGAGCCGAGGGAAGAGAGGGAACCCTTTCGTCAGGGAGACAGGGTCGAGATATATCGCGTTTCCACTGACGAGAGATGGGAACCTTATATGGAACAATATGTGGGCATGAAAGGTGTAGTGACAGATCCGGATATGGTGATAAACGACCCCGAAGCCCTCGTTGAGGTCACCCTCGAGGGAACAGGAGGAACCCACCGCTTCCCACAGGATTGTCTGAGGAAGGTGGGCTGAACCGGGTCCTTGGACCGGTCCTGGGAAATGCCCGTCGTGCAGGTGACTAGCCAGAAGGAAGACCTCAATTTCCCGCGTGAAAAATTTCCCAATAAAGGCATGAGCAAGTGATGGGGCCATGGTTGGAAGGGGCGCCTTTGCGGGCAATGCCGAGGCATTCCATCACGTGGCAAGGTTGGAGGATCGGCCAGTGGCCTAGTAGGGGACATGCCTCGGTCGTGCCCAGGCTTTGCTCGCGGGCGTGCGGAGCCCGCCCCTCCACGGGGGGCAAGCCTCGGTGGGAGGCCTTGCGGGGGAAACCCCGGGACGGCGAGAAAGGCAGTTTTCTCGGAGGGGCGCGGTCTCCGCGCCCGCGTGGCAAAGCCTTACTCATGCCAGGGCATTTCATTACCCGAGGTGAGTGGCCGGGTGGCCGTGGCCTAATGGAGACATGCCTCGGTCAAGCCCAAGCGTTCTTTAATGGGCGTGCGGAGCCCGCC
>JGI24188J35168_1000051_pt1 | contig 53132 bp, 49 predicted proteins | sample YNPBryantNP2012_FD_35168 | JGI IMG/M metagenome (IMG submission 35168) | reverse complement strand
ACGTGCCGACTAAAGTCGCCCGCCATAGGCCTTCGGCCTGCGGTCGGCCTTCGCCGACCAGGGGCGTCGGCGCAGGCCAACGCCCGGCACAGCGTGCCCAGGAAGGCTGATTTCCAATCAGCGCATAGCGGCAGGCCAATCGGGTAGGTAGTTACGGTAAAACGGGCATTCACGGGTTAGCGACCCGTGTCTACCCGTAGCATCCGTGTGAATCCGTGTACTGCCCGATCAAAAGTGTCAGGTGACCAGATTCCCAATCAGCGCATAGCGGCAGGCCAGTCGGGCAGGTAGTTACGAGAAGAGGTAGAAGAGCGATTCCGATCCGCCCGCACGGTTACAATTCCTCGAACATGTAAAGCTCGCCTGGGATGAAGCCACGTTCACGGTAGTAGGGGCGCGTGCCGACCGCTGCAATAACCGCCAGGCGTCGAAAGCCCTCCTGCCGGGCGATGTGTCGGGCCTCGTCGAGCAGCCGCGTGCCGATGCCGGCATGTTGCGCTGACCATTGCCGGCGACTGCCCAGCTCCAGAGCAGGACCGTAGACATGGAGTTCACGGATCACTGCACAGCCTGCCAGTTCGGCAATGGGCGGCTCCATTCGGGGGAGGGAGAGGCGCAGAAAGCCCACCAGCCTGTCCTGAGNGGTCACATAGCTGAGGAAGTATTCGTACGTTGCGTCGGTCTCGTAGCCAGGCCGTTCCAGCCTGAGCATGGAGAAATCCACCTCCCGACCGCCCACCTCACGGCAACGGATGCAGCGACAGACCAGCCCGTCGCGGGCCATTCGCTGCTGGACAAGCTGGCGCAGATTTGATTTCCGCACGCCGGCCACGATATTTGGGGCCGGAATGTCGCGCATTAAACGGTTAACGCGGCAGTAGGGTGGGATAAGCGCCTTACAGCGGGCCAGCAGACTCACCAGCGTCTCCTGGCTATAAGGTTGATACGTGCCGCGTTGCCAGTACCCGTACAATTCAGTGTTTTCCAGCAACATGGTCGGGTAGATTTTAAGCTCATCCGGCCGCAGCGCCGGATCATCCCACAGACGACGGAAGTCCTCTTCATCGCTTTCGGGAGTGGCGCCCAGCAGGTTGGGCATCCAGTGGACCACGATCTTGAAACCGGCCAGGCGCAGCAGACGCATCGCCCGGCGCGTCTCGGCGACGGTGTGACCGCGCCGATTGCGGGCGAGAATGGCGTCGTCGAGGCTCTGGACGCCAAGCTGCACTTTCGTCACCCCCAGCCGCCGCAGTCGAAGCACTTCCCCGGGCGTGATAAAGTCCGGCCTGGTCTCGATCACCAGGCCGACGTTGCGATGAGGGGCGGTTTCGTTCAGCCGCTGGGCCTCGTCCAGTGTCGGGGAGTCCACCTTGTTCAGCGCGTCCAGGCAGCGGCGGATAAACCACTCCTGATACTCCGGTGGATAGTACGACCAGGTGCCGCCCAGGATGAGCAGTTCTACTTTATCCACTGCATGTCCCAGTGCCTCCATCACGGCGATGCGCCCGGCTGTCTGGTCATAGGGATCGAAACGATGGCTGGCAGCACGCATGGCACCCGGTTCATCCGGCAGATAGCTGGCAGGCATGCCCTCGACGTGGGGGCAGAAAATGCATGTGCCCGGGCACGGGAACGGTTCGGTCAATACAGACACCGGGGCAACGCCCGAGATGGTGCGCGTGGGTTTGAGCTGCAGAAACCTGATCAGCGCAGGGTCCGGGCTGCTCTGCTCCTCATCACACAGCCGGAGATAGCCATCCAGAAGCTGGCTCTTGGAGAGGAAGCGACCATCCGGCAAAGGGTACCGGCGCAACAGTTTCATCAGGTACCCTTCAGTCAGATATGGCTGAGCCTGGAGTTGTTCCAGAACGGAGCGGAGCACGGCGCCGTGTTGCTCCAGCTCAATTGTTCTCTGATAGAGAAGTGAGGCTCTATCCGCCATTATGTCCGATTTTCCACCACCAGACGCAGAAAGTGACGCTTCCCCACCTGGAGCACGCGCTCACTCACAACCGAGACCTCTGTTTCGATGTCTGCGACCGTCTCGCCATCCAGTTTGACCGCGCCCTGCTGGACAAGGCGGCGGGCATCGCTCTTGCTGCGTGCGAATCCGGCACTGTAAATCAGGTCCACAATGTTGACCGGAGCACGCAGGAGAAGCGACGGCATTGCCTCCGGCAGTTGGCGCTGCTGATGTACCCGTTCGAAGTGAGCAGCAGCCTGGTCTGCGGCCTGGTCTCCATCGAAGATCGAGACAATTTCCCAGGCCAGTTTTTTCTTGGCCTCCATCGGATGCACCTCGCCGCGCTCCACTGCTCCCAGGAGCTCATCAATCTGCTCCGGCGTCCAGCGGGTGAGCAGTTCGAACCAGTTGCGCATCGCCGTGTCCGGGATGGACATGGTCTTGCCGTACTTATCCTCGGGTGGCTCGTCAATGCCGATGTAATTGCCCATGCTCTTGGACATGCGCACGTGTCCATCTGTGCCGACCAGGATAGGAAAGGTCAGACATACCTGGGGCTTCTGACCGAATGCTTCCTGGAGCTTGCGGCCGGCCAGCAGGTTGAAGAGCTGCTCGGTAGCCCCCAACTGAACGTCAGCCTCGAGCGCGACGGCGTCGTAGCCCTGCATCAGCGCGTACATAAACTCGTGCAGCCAGATTGGGTCACCGTTCTTATAACGGTTGGCGAAGTTATCGCGAGCCAGGAATTGCTGCACGGTGAAGTGAGCGGCCATGCTGATGACGTCCTTGAAAGTGAGATGAGCCAGCCAGTCGGCGTTGTAACGTACCTCGGTTTTCTGCGGGTCAAGGATGCGAAAGGCCTGCTGTGTATAAGTGCGGGCATTCTCTGCCAGTTGCTCGGGTGTACTTTGCGGCCTGGCTCTGTCCTTATCGGATGGGTCACCGATCAGGCCGGTGAAATTGCCGATAAGGAAGATGACATGATGGCCCAGCTCCTGGAATTGACGGAGCTTGCGCATGGTGACGGTGTGCCCCAGGTGTATGTCAGGAGCGGTGGGGTCATAGCCGCAATAGACGCGTAATGGCCGGCCGGTCCGCTCCGATTCGAGCAGTCGCTGGCGCAGTTCTGTCTCCATATGTTCCCTGATCTGCTCGTCACCGAATTCTGTGCCGCGCATCAACAACGCTACCTGATCATCAATTGAAAGTCTGTTCATTGCCACCTCACGGATGGTATGGTAAGGGCCACGTAGTCTGAGGCAAGGCCGACGCGAAGACAGCCCCACAGGTGGCGATTATACCCTGTCCAGGCGTTGGAGGCAAGAAAGCTCCGGCATGGCCTGATTGTAAGACAACTGCTCGCAGTTGTCCTACATTGGGGCGGCGGTGTTGGGCACAAATGGAGCCCGGAGAGTTGAAGCGGTTGCTCTGGCAGAACTGGCGTGCTTCCGCCCCCGAACCCATAAGTATAAGTAATTTGCCTTTATGGCAAACTGTGGTATAATTTCTATAAAATATATCAATTTTGTAGTATTCCTTCAGAAAGGAGACGGGGATGAAACAGGGTAGTCCTCTGGTCAGAGCGCTGTATACCGCGGTGATCATTGTTGCGGGGCTGTTGCTGGCGTTGCCGGCGGGATGCCGTCAGGCAGGGGGCGGTGGTTCCGCAGGTGACCTGCGGGGAACGCTCACCATCTCCGGTGCGTGGGCGCTTTATCCAATGGTAGTGCGCTGGGGTGAGGAGTTTAAGGCCATCCATCCGGGAGTCGAGTTCGATATTAACTGGTCGTAGGCGTAGACGGTGGGAAGAAGCAGGGTTTAAGGCCATCCATCCGGGAGTCGAGTTCGATATCTCGGCCGGTGGTGCCGGCAAAGGAATGGCCGATGTCCTCTCCGGCGCAGTGGACATAGGCATGGTCTCCCGCGATGTGCATGAAGGGGAGATAAAGCAGGGTGCTTTCTGGGTGACCGTGGTCAGCGATGCGGTGGTCCCCACTATCAACGCGCATAACCCTCACCTGACCCTTATTCAGAGCCGGGGTATTGACCGGCCGGGCTTCCAGGCCATCTGGATGGGGACGGCCGGAACGTGGGGGGAAGTGCTTGGCGACACAAGCATCACGGATGAGATTCACGCCTTCACACGCTCAGATGCATGTGGGGCGGCGGAGACGTGGGCAGCTTATCTTGGTGGCTACAAACAGGAAGACCTGCAGGGGATAGCCGTCTACGGCGACCCGGGTGTGGCTGAGGCTGTGAGCAGGGATCCACTGGGCATCGGGTTCAACAACCTGAACTTCGCGTATGATGCCAACACCCGAATGCCGGTTACCGGGCTGGCGATCGCACCGATAGATGTGAACGGCAACGGCGTACTGGAGGCAGAGGAGAACTTCTATGCCGACAAGGGTGCGCTTATGGCTGCCATAGCCGATGGGCGTTACCCCTCACCTCCGGCCCGTGGTCTNCACCTGGTCACAAAAGGCAGGCCGACCGGCCTGGCGCTGGCGTTCATCCGCTGGGTGTTGGCCGACGGCCAGGCCTTTGCCGGGGAGACAGGCTATATCCCACTGACTCCGGTGCAGGCACAGGCGGAGTTGAAAAAACTTGAATGAAAGCGGCTAGGTTAACTCTCCGGCAGCTTAAAGATCGCGCGGCCAGCAGGTTGATGGGGGGGCTGACCATCCTTGTCGCGCTGCTGGTGCCAATTATGGTGCTGGCGCTGCTGGCGCGTGCCCGTCCTTTGTTTGACATCGCACCGCCGGGCCGCCTGCTGCTCGCATCAGAGTGGCGACCTCTCAAGCAGATGTTCGGATTTCTGCCGTTTATCGCGGGCACGCTGTGGGTCACGCTGATCGCCATGTTGCTGGCTACCCCCCTCTCTCTTCTGTGTGCCATCTATCTGGCCGAGTACGCACCGGGCCGGTTACGAGAGCTGATCAGGCCTCCACTGGACCTGCTGGCGGGCATTCCTTCGGTGGTATATGGCCTGTGGGGAGTCCTGACCGTTGTGCCTTTCATTCGAGAAGTGGTTGCACCCTGGGCCAGCGAAGCTCTCGGGTGTCTCCCCCTCATGCGCAGCGATAACCCGACCGGCTACTCGGTGCTGGCCGGTGGGATCGTGCTTGGTGTGATGGTTTTCCCGGTGATTATCTCAACCGCCGAGGAGGTGATCCGGGCCGTACCCGGCGGTCTGCGCGAGGCGGCCCTGGCATTGGGAGCCACGCGCTGGCAGGTGGTCAAAAGCGTGGTGCTGCGCCGGGCCCTTCCCGGGGTGATTGCTGCGGTTGTCCTGGGCTTCTCGCGTGCCTTTGGCGAGACGATGGCTGTGATGATGGTGGTCGGAAACGTGCCGCAACTGCCCCGCTCAATATTCGACGCGGGCTATCCACTCTCGGCGCTCATCGCCAACAACTACGGGGAGATGATGTCCATCCCTCTGTACGATGCTGCCTTAATNGCCGCAGCTCTGATCCTGCTGATCGTTGTGTTAATCTTCACGGTGTTAGCCCGCATCACCTTAGTTCAGGCGATCAGGAGGGCAGCATGAACCGTCTGAACTATCTGGAAGAACGAATCTTCCTTGGCCTGATGGTTATCTCACTGGTCATTGTCGTTGGAAGTCTGTTGATGATCCTGGCGACGGTGGTGGTGAGAGGGGCGCCGGCACTGAACCTGGCCATGTTGACACAGACTCCCCGGGGTGGCTATTACCTGGGCAAAGAGGGTGGTATATTAAACGCCATTGTCGGTTCGCTTGCGCTCGCGGGGGGAGCGACTGTCTTGAGCTTTTTTCTCGGCCTGGCGGTGGCGCTGTATCTCCAGGTTTTTATCATGGACGCACGTCTGGCGCACCTGATACGGCTCGCGCTCGACGTGCTGTGGGGCATACCCTCTATTGTCTACGGCGCGTTCGGATTCACGTTGATGCTGTGGCTGGGGCTGCGGGCCTCGCTTCTGGGCGGCATCGTCACCCTTACTCTGCTGGAGCTCCCGATCGTCGTGCGGGCGATAGACGAGGTTCTGGCAATGGCTCCCTTTGAATTGCGCGAGGCCTCGTACGCGCTGGGAGCGACACGTTTGGAGACCGCCTGGCGTGTGCTTGTCCGCCAGAGCGGTCCGGGATTGCTCACGGCGATGCTGCTGGCGTTGGGCCGGGGCATTGGCGACGCCGCCTCGGTACTCTTCACCTCAGGGTACACCGATCGTTTGCCTGCGTCATTGTGGCGGCCGGCGGCTTCGCTTCCGCTGGCCGTCTTCTTCCAACTGGGCACGCCCGTGCCGGAAGTGCGGGCGCGCGCTTATGCTTCGGCGTTTGTGTTGACGGTGATTGTACTTATAATCAGCGTAGCCACGCGTAGCCTGACCGGTCGGCTGAGGCGGCATGTGATTCAGTGAGGAATGCGCTCATGGGGGACCCGGTGATTCAGATTCGTGGGCTGAACGTTGCCTATCGCGATCAGCAGGTGCTCCGCGACATCAATGTGGATATCCCCGCCCATCAGATCACGGCCATCATCGGGCCATCAGGCTGTGGCAAAACTACGCTCCTGCGCTCGATGAGCCGGATGGCAGAACTGGTTGAGGGGGTGCGGGTATGGGGGCAGGTGATCTTTGACGGCAGGGACATCTACGCTCCACAAACAGACGTGACCCAGGTACGCAGGCGTATCGGGTTGCTGGCCCAGCGTCCGTTCCCGCTCCCCATGTCTATCTATGACAACGTGGCCTACGGGCCGCGTCTGTACGGCATACGCAAACGTGCCGTACTTGATGAAATCGTTGAGAGGCAATTGCGCGCTGCAGGGCTGTGGGACGAGGTCAGGGGCCGCCTGCATGCGCCTGCGTCGGCACTCTCGATCGGCCAGCAGCAGCGGCTCTGCCTGGCCCGTGGCCTGGCTGTAGAGCCGGAAGTGTTATTGTGCGATGAGGTGACCTCAGCGCTGGACCCGTTATCGGCCCGGCAGATAGAGTCTCGCCTGTTGGAGTTGAAGGCCAGTTACAGCATCGTTATGGTAACACATGTGCTGCGTCAGGCGCGGCGCATAGCTGATTACGTCCTGTTTCTCTACCTGGGAGAACTGGTCGAGCACGGGCCGGCGGATGAGGTGTTCAATCATCCACGACAGGCCAAAACCCATGCTTACATCGCCGGTGAGTTCTATTAACCCGGCAGTGTCCGGCGTGCCCGGTCGTTGGCCTGCCCTTTGGGGTTGCGGTCATGCTGTGCTGACCCGGGCTTTGTTTGACGTAAGACACACGGATTTGCCCTCGCTTCGGGCCTTCGGCCAGCGGCCGGCGCGGGCCGACCGCTGTTTCCGCGTCGGCGCAGGCGCCCAGAAAGGCCGATTCCAATCGGCACACGGCGGCAGGCAGCCGGGCAGGTAATTACCGCTGATCTACCACCTCGATGACGTTCTGGTTCCCCTGCACTTTGTGCCCCGCGCGATCTACCCCCACGGCTGTGAAGGTATGCAGACCTGGTTCCATCGGCCAGATAGCCTGGTAGGGCGGGAGTGAGAGCGTGGCCAGTGGCCGGCCATCCACCAATAGCGCCACCTCTTCCAAAACCATCCCGTCGGCGGGACGGGCAGCCACCAGCAGGCGCTGAGCCCATGGGGGAAGCTCTGGGGAAAGCTGATAGCGACTTCCATGGTCAGGGCTGACAAGAAGAAGAGCTGCGGGTGAGGCCAGCGCGAGCGGAGGGGAGGGCGGCGGTGCCTCGCAATTCACATCATGTCCCGGGCACAGCGGGGAACAGGCTGTTGGCGGCTGGGGAATGTTTTGCCAGCGCACCCACTCCTGGGCTTCGGCAGGGTAGAGCGTGTAATACTTGTATGTAACAAACTCGGAGGGACAGCCCGGGCCGGCCAGCAGTCCGTTGCGTACGTCCAGGGCGTACATCCAGTGCCAGTCGTCTACACGTGTGGGTTGTGTCCCTTCAATGAACAGTTCGGAGATCGTGTAAGGACAGCGTACCGGCCACCTGCTTACCCCATGCTCCAGACCTGTTTTGCTGCTGGCCGGTATCATCCCGCTGTCTGCGCACACTTCCATCCGCACCATGCCGGGCGGTTCAACGAACTCCTGCACCGGCTGGCCTCTGAGCAGCGTCTCCATAATGCTGTGCCAGATTGGGCCGGCACCGGAGACGCCGCTGACTTTATTCATCGGCTCATTGTCCGCATTGCCGACCCAGACGCCGACTACCAGTTGCGGCGTATAGCCGACTGTCCAGTTATCACGCCAGTCGGATGTGGTGCCGGTCTTGACAACGGCCGGGCGCGAGAGTCGCAGCACACTTTCCTCGCCGAAAGTTGACATGCGGGCGAAGTTGTCGCTGAGGATGTCCGTGATGAGATAGGCCACGCGCTCGTCCATAATACGTTCGCCGGGCGTGGCCTTCCAGACTTTGAGTACGCGCCCCCGGGCATCCTCGACGCGGGTGATACTCACCGGTTCCATCCTGCGGCCACTTGTGGCGAACGCCCCATAAGCCGCCGTCAGCTCCAGCAGACGCACTTCGCCGCCGCCCAGCGTCAGCGACGGTCCCCAACGGTCGGCGTCGTCGAAGGTGGTGATCCCCATAGCACGTGCCAGGCGGGTCATGCGCTCCAGTGTAACGTATTCCAGCACTTTTACAGCGACCAGGTTGTAACTGGAAGCGAGCGCCTGACGCAGCAGCACCGGGCCGTGCCAGCGGCGGTCGTAGTTGCGCGGCACGTAGGGGGTGCCCTCGCGGGTAACGTAGGCTGTGCGCACGTCTATCATCACTGTGGCGGCCGTAAGTGGGTTGGGCAGGGTTGGGTCGAACGCCGCCGCATAGGTGATGGGCTTGATGGATGAACCGGGTTGACGTGTGGTTACCGTGGCGTTTACTGCACCGTCAATGCGCGGGTCGAAATAGTCCGGGCTGCCGACCATAGCCAGAATTTCACCGGTGCGGGCATCCAGCACTACCACGGCGGCGTTTTTGACGTTGCGGGGCGGCTGGCCTGCACGGGTGTCGGCGAGCTGAGCCAGCCTGTAACGCACAATGCGCTCTACCGTTTCCTGGGCGTCCAGGTCCAGCGTGGTGTGGACCTGAAGCCCCCCGGTATAGAGCGCTTCCCGCCCGAATTCCCTTTCCAGCAGACCGCGCACGTACATCACGAAGTGGGGGGCGCGGATGGGGAAAGGCACTGCAGCAAAGTGAAGCTTCTCCCGTGCTGCCAGGTCGGCCTCCTCCTGCGAGATGTAGCCATGTTTGACCATCAACCCGAGCACGACTTTCTGTCTGGCTGCGGCAGCGTCGGGGTTCTCCAGTGGATTGTAACGAGCCGGCGCCTGGGGCAGTCCGGCCAGCAGCGCGCATTCGGCCAGGTCAAGCTCCGTAGCGCTCTTGGCAAAGTAAGTCCGGGCGGCGGCTTCGATCCCATAGGCCAGATTGCCGTAGCAGGTTTCGTTCAAATAAAGCGTGAGAAGCTCGTCTTTGCTGTAAGTACGGGCCAGTCTCCAGGCCAGGATGGTCTCACGCAGTTTGCGCTCCAGGCTGATCTGGGTTCGCTCCTCCGGGGAGAGGAGCAGGTTACGTGCCAGTTGCTGGGTGATGGTACTGCCACCTGAGAGGATCTCGCCGCCCCGGAGATTAATCCACAAGGCACGGATGATGGCTCGCAGGTCTACGCCGGGGTTGCGGTAGAAACTGGCGTCTTCAGTAGCGATGGTGGCATCTATGCAGGCACGCGGGATCTCGCTCAGTGATAGTGGTGTGTGTGCACCGCCGTGCGGGTCGAGAATCTCGTACAAAAGCCGCCCGTGCCGGTCGTATATGCGCGTGGACCGGGCAGCCGCCCGCTCATACAGCCGGTCAGGGGCGGGCAGGTCCACGAGCAGGCGACGCGCCAGCCAGATTCCCGGCGCAAGGACCACTATGGCGAACAGCGCAGAGACACAGAACCAGATCCGCCGTCGGCGGAGCGTTGAAGCCGGCCGGACTGAGGTCACATCATAAATGTCCATTGCTCTGAGGCATATTTCCCGGCATATAACTGTTCTGCCCAGGCACGCTCCTCTGCTGTCAGCTCGCCCGGCACAAGGTGCAGATTCAGTGCCTGTGCGAAGCCTTCCGCCAGCGCTGCGGCGGCTTCCTCCCAGCTCACCGGCCGGGCAAGCGCTTCCGCCAGCGTCGTGGCGCGCGCACGTACATGCGCCGGGGTGGCGTTGGCCTTTAAGAAGGCGCAGATGCGGGCAATGTCGCCCTCAAGCGGGAGGGCGCCGTGCTGGAGCACCACCCCCCTGGAACGCACCTGTGCGCTGCCGACAAGTTTGCGTCCCCCGGCAGTAATTTCATAATCTGACGGTACCTCAAAGCAGACCGGCCCATCGGCAGGCCGCTTCTGCACACGACGGTCCGCAGCCAGATTTTTCACTCCCAGCAATTCCAGGCCGCGCGTAAGCCCGGTACTGAGGCGGCGGTAGCTTTCGACGACGCCACCACCGACCCGCGGCTCTCCTTCCGGGGCCACGACGCTGTATGTCAACTCGTCTATGTGAAGGATAGCCCTGCCGCCGGTAGGCCGGCGCACCAGGTCGCAGCCGGCTGCCCTCAGCTCCTCAAGTCTCACATCGCCGGCCGGTTGCGCGCGGCCCAGCGAGAGACAGGGTGGCTGCCAGGCGTAGAAGCGGAGAGTGGGCGGCACCAACCCCGCCGCGACCGCGCACAGTATGGCCTCGTCCACCGCCATATTGGTGGCGCCATCGGCCGGGGCGGAGCGCAGCAGCCGCCAGGTTGTCAGAGGATACTGCTCCTGCATACGAAATATTATAGCACGACCCTGGAACAGCAGGAAGCCCATCACAGGTGTCGCCGTCCGGCAGTTTTGAAATAATGAATCGCACTGTGGCAAAAGCCACACGGCAGGCCAGAAAGCCTGCCCCACGTGTCACTTTTGCCCTCATGCAATGAATCGCTACAAAAAGGTCGTTTCACCGCCGAGACGCAGAGCATACAGAGGTTATACTCAGTGCCTGATGTTCTTCCACAGCCAGGTGGGTGAGGAAGGCTTCGATCTCGGCTGCGTCCATCTCGGTGGGGTGGCGTTTGTGGTGGAAGAGGATGTAGCGTCGGATCCAGTCCACGTAAGAGTTCTCGGTGCGGATGGAATAGCGTTTGAGAGCGCATCGCGGACCTGATCGAGCAACTTTTTGGTTTTGCTTCCGTCATCGGGGTTTGTCCTCCACAATGACAGGGTGTGTCCCAAAGTTGTAGGACAACTGCTCGCAGTTGTCCTACAACTTGGGACACACCCCAATGACACGCCGCCTTGACTTAGCTGGTCAATTGTGATAAACTATAGGCCGGTTGACAACCGTTCTTCAAGCAGCTCAGGTGCAAATATCGGGTTCCCTTCTGCTACCTGGCAGAGCAGACGTCATCTGAGCATGTTGCCTTCAACTAATACTTGCGCCGGAGGATAACATTGCTGAACCAGTTCGCTTTCATCGGCTGTTTCCTGCTTGTCGCCATTACCTTCGGTATCGCTCCGCCAGCATTGGCCTGGCTCTTCCGCCCCAAAAAACCGAATCCCCGTAAGTCCGAAATCTACGAATGCGGCATGCAGACCCACGGCAAGACCTGGGTCCAGTTCAAAGCCCAGTACTATACCTTCGCGATCGCTTTCGTCCTCTTCGACGTGGAAGCCGTGTTCCTGCTGCCGTGGGCATTGATATACAACGCCCTCGAACTGTACGCGGTGATCGAAGCGATCATCTTCATCGCGATCCTCCTGGCCGGACTGTTTTATCTCTGGCGCAAACGAGCGCTGGAGTGGATGTAGATTCGGAGTTGGCCCATGGGATTTATCGCTTTCATCAAGGATTTGTTTGTCAACATCGGCCACTGGTTTTATGGATTGGTCGCGGGCACCGGCCTGCCTGAGGTCTGGGTGCGGGTGATCACTTTAGGCGTCGGTGCTTTGGTGCTCGGCACCGTGCCGCTTGCAGCGATGTTTTTCCTGATCTGGTATGAGCGCAAGATCGTCGCCCGCATCGGGGACCGGCTTGGCCCCAACAACTCCGGAGCATACGGCGGCCCGTACGGCNTGCTCCAGGTGCCGGCCGACGCCATAAAAATGTTTACCAAGGAAGATGTGCTGCCAGAGCACGCCGATCGTTGGGTATTCAATATCGCCCCCATGCTGGTGATGGCCGTTGCCGTGCTGGTATGGGCCGTGATCCCCCTGGGCAAGGGGATCATTGGGAGTGATCTGAACATCGGGGTTTTCTATATCCTTGCCCTCGGTTCGGGCAGCATGGTGGCAGTGCTGATGGCTGGCTGGTCCTCCAACAACAAGTACGCGCTCGTCGCGGCCCTGCGTGGCATCGCCACACTTATCAGCTATGAGATACCCCAGGTCCTGGCGATCATGGCCATCGTGATGGTCACCGGCTCCTTTTCCCTGCAGGAGATAACCCGTGCACAGGACGTCTGTTTCCTGGTGGCACTCCCCCTGACGGCGCTGATCTTTCTCTGCTCTGTGCTCTCAGAGCTGGGACGCAGACCCTTTGACCTGGTCGAGGCCGACTCGGAGATTGTGGCCGGTTACTTCATCGAGTATAGCGGTATGAAGTTCGGTATGTTCTACCTGGCCGAATTTATGAATCAGTTGATGATCTCGGTTCTTTTCGCCACACTGTTCCTGGGGGGCTGGCGAGGACCGTTCGTGGACCAGGTGCCGGTATTGAGCACCGCGTGGCTGGTGATCAAAGTCTTCATCGCTATGCTCGTCATCCAGCTCTTTCAATATTCACTGCCCCGGCTGCGGATTGATCAGATTCTGGCCTTCAACTGGAAATTCCTGACGCCGCTCGCGATGGTGAATATCTGTGTGCTTGCGCTGACAGGCAAGGCGCTCCCGGCGGGCAGCGGGCCCTGGGCACGAGCAGGATGGTTTTTGCTGGCCAATCTCATTCTGGCGCTGGCGGTGTTTCTCGTTCTCTCTATAGCTGGGCGGTCGGATCGCCGACGCCGGGCACAGGCCCGGACGGCCTGACCGTTGCCACAAGCGCTCCNTCCGGGTTTGGGTGCTCATCCTGGCTATGGGCGACAGCCGGATTTTAACTGTGAAGAAAGGAGAGGTGCGCTGTCAATTCAGTCGCCCGATTGCGGTGCACAAGTAGCGGACCATGACTCTGCAACAAATCCTCTTCATCATTTTCGCCACGATCACATTAGGCGGTGCACTGATGGTAGTGCTGCGGCGCAACGTGTTCCACGCAGCCCTTTTTATGATCCTCTCCTTTTTTGGAGTGGCAGGATTGTATGTTCTCCTTGAGGCTCCCTTCCTGGCCGCGGTACAGCTAATCATCTACATCGGTGGTATAGCCATCCTGATCGTGTTCGCCATCATGCTGACCCGCGATCTCATGAACCCTGACATCCCAGGGGCGATCAGCCAGTGGAAGTGGGCTGCACCGGTGGCTATCATTCTGTGCGCCATGTTGATATGGATGGCTATGAGCCTGGATAGAGAGGCGCCTGTCGGGCCGGTGCCTCAAAACACCATCTCCATTTTGGGCCGCACACTGGTGGATGCCCAGGGACTGGCGTTGCCTTTTGAGGTGGCATCGGTGCTGCTGCTGGTAGCGCTGATCGGCGCGGTGACTGTGGCACGGGAAAGATAGATTGAAATCGCTGGGGAGGTACGAAAGGACATGGTTCCTATATCGTGGTACCTGATCGTGGCAGCGGTGCTTTTCTGCATCGGACTGTATGGCGTGCTGACGCGGCGGAATGCCATTGCCGTTTTAATGGGCGTTGAGCTGATGTTGAACGCTGTGAACATCAACCTGATCGCTTTCTGGCGCTACCATGGACCGGCCGGTGGGATCGGGCAGGCATTCGCGCTGTTTGTCTATGTTGTCGCGGCAGCCGAGGCTGCGGTGGGACTGGCATTGGTGCTGACGATATGGCGCACACGCCGCACAGTCGTCCTGGAGGAGATAGATCTGCTGAAGGGTTAATCCGTCCATGCATACTCAATCCGACTTCCTGCTCAATCTGGCCTGGCTTATCCCTCTCTTTCCCTTCCTGGCCTTTGTGGCCATCCCTTTGGGTGTCTACCATAACCGCAAACTGAGTCACAGTCTGGCCATTGGGGGCATCGCCATCGCCTGTGCCATTTCCCTGTTCTGTGTATTCCCCAGAGCGGTGTGGCTTTGGGCGCGTGACGGCACGCTGGCATACGAGTCGCCCCTCATCCACTGGCTTTCCGCCGGCCATGAACGCTTTGGCCTGGGCATTTACATTGACCCGGCCACTGCGATCATGCTGTTTATGGTGCCTCTCGTCTGCCTGATGATCTTCATTTACAGCGTGGGGTACATGAATTTTGGCACACCTCAGGTGGACCCGCGCTACAGCCGCTTCTTTGCCTACATCTCCCTCTTCGCCACCGGTATGCTGGGTATGGTTGTCTTCAACAACCTGCTCACTTTCTTCATCTTCTGGGAGATTATGGGCACCTGCTCGTACCTGCTTATCGGCTTCTGGTACGAGAAGAATTATCCCGATCCCAGGAAGATCACCCCCCGGCAGGCCGGGTTGAAAGCGTTCATCGTGACCAAGATCGGCGACCTGTTCTTTATGTTGGGGCTGGCAATGCTCTANGCCGAGGTCGGCTCGCTTTCCTACCGCGACATATTCAATCCCCAGACGCTGGAGCACCTGGCACATGAACCGTTCCTGGGCACGAGTATGGCAACCGTCATTGCGTTGTTGCTCTTCGGAGGGACGGTGGGTAAAAGCGCGCAATTTCCACTTCACGTCTGGCTGCCCGACGCGATGGAAGGTCCCACACCGGTCTCCGCTCTCATTCANGCCGCGACGATGGTGTCCGCAGGGGTCTTCCTGGTGGTGCGCACCTTCCCCCTGCTCCAGGTAGCCGACCCATCTGCGCTGGCACTCGGCGGCGTCCCATTTGTCGCGCTGATTGGCGCCTTCACGGCTATTTTTGCCTCGGTCATGGCAGTGGCGCAGGATGATGTCAAAGGCGTGCTCGCCTTCTCCACCATCAGCCAGTTAGGGTACATGATTGCAGCTTTGGGCATCGGGGCATACGTGGCCGGGGCGTTTCATCTGATCACGCACGCCTTCTTCAAAGCGCTCCTGTTCCTCAGCTCCGGCTCGGTTATCCACGGGATGGAGCACGGCCACCACCACGTCCACGAGCATGCTCACCATGGCCATGAGCGTGAGCACGGCGGGCAGGCCCATAAGGAGACGTGGTTCAATCCAAATGATATGATGAATATGGGCGGTCTGGGGAAGCGTATGCCCCGCACCTTCCTGGCGTTTCTCATCGGTGGGCTGGCACTGGCCGGTTTTCCCATCGTGACCGCGGGTTTCTGGTCGAAGGATGAGATTCTGGCACAGGCCTGGAGCGGCAATCAACTTGTCTTCTGGGTGCTGGCCATAGCTGCCGGACTGACCGCATTTTACACGGCGCGCCAGTTGTGCCTGACCTTCGCCGGTGAACCGCGCACCGAAGCCGCCAGACACGCCCCGGAAAGTGTCAAATCTATGACCACCCCGCTGCTGATCCTGGCCGTGTTTGCCGTGTGCCTGGGCTGGATCGGCATCCCCGACAACATATTCAATCTCGACCTGCCCCATGCTTTGGGAGTAAAGTACATCAACTGGTTTCACCACTTCGTCGGCTCCACCCTGGAGTCGGCTGCGCACGGGGGAGAGCATGCCCTGCGGGTTGCCGGCCACATGTCCGAAGCAGTGCACGGGTTCGACTGGGCGCCTATGCTGATCGGGACGGCCTTCGGGCTGACCGGCCTGCTCCTTGGTTATCTCGTCTACGGGTTGAAGCCGCTCAAGGCCGGCGAGATGGACCGTCTGGAAGCAGCCATGCGCAAAATCTACCTCGGCTGGCTCTACAGGGCGATGGAGCAGCGCTTCTACTTTGACTGGTTGTATCAACATACCTTTGTGTGGGCATCTCTCAGGCTGGCAGAGCTTTTCGATTGGTTTGACTACGGTCAGAAGCCCGGCCGGCATGGTGTGGTAGACGGGATCGTCATCACCTTCGCCCGGGCAGGCAGACTTCTCTCTACCGTCTCCAACTGGCTTGATGTTCATCTGGTAGATGGGCTGGTTAACCTGGCCGGCAACCTGGGGCGGCTGCTCTCGGTTGGACTTGACATTTTCGACCTGCGCATCGTGGACGGCATCGTCAACGGCATCGGCGAGGTGATCAAATTCACCGGCCGGGAGATACTGCGTCCCATCCAGAGTGGCAAGGTGCAGTTCTACCTGATGGTGGCTGTCATTACAGCTATGGTGCTGGTGGCAGCGCTCTTCATCACGCTCTTCCTGCCCGCCCATCTGTTGCAACCGTTGCTTTGGGGACTGCTGGCGCTGGTAGTGCTGCTGGCGCTCTACTTCATACTGCAATCTCGCAGAACCGAGACCCACAAAACTGACTGAGGAGAGCTGGCAATGACTTTTCCGATCCTGAGTGTCACCCTGTTTGCCCCACTGGTGGGCGCACTGCTTGTCCTGGTTGTTCCCCGCGAGGATGTCAAAACGATCCGACGCCTGGGGACTGCGTTTGCCTTCATTTCTCTGATTCTCGCCACCGTCATATGGGTGGGAGTGATGCGTGCCNGCCCGGGCACCATGCAGTACGAGGAGGATTACCCCTGGATTCCCGCCTTCAATATCCATTACTACCTGGGAGTGGATGGTCTCAGCGCGCCGATGGTCTGGCTGACTGCTCTGTTGACCACCCTTTCGCTTTTCTACTCCGCCCGCACTATCGAGGAACGGGTTAAGGAATATTACTTTCTGTTCCTGGTTTTGGAGTGGAGTATGTTCGGGGTATTTCTCTCCCTGGACCTGGTGCTGTACTACATCTTCTGGGAGATCGAGTTGGTGCCCATGTTCCTGCTGATCGGTGTCTGGGGCGGCAAGAATCGTCTGTACGCAGCGCTTAAGTTCTTCCTGTACACAATGGCAGGGAGTGTGGCGATGCTGCTGGCGATTATCGGCGTCTATTTCCAGACCCAGCCGCATACCTTCAACATACTGGAGGCAGCCGCAGCGCAGCCGTTCCGGGGCACCATCTGGGCAAATGTGGCTTTCTGGGCCTTCTTCATCGCCTTTGCCATCAAGGTGCCGGCCTTCCCATTCCACACCTGGCTGCCGGATGCCCACACTGAGGCACCGACCGCCGGTAGTGTTATCCTGGCCGGAATCTTGCTGAAACTGGGAGCATACGGTATCATCAGGATCGTGCTCCCGATGTTCCCGGAACCGTTCCAGTATTTTGTGCTGGAGCGCCCCATCATTCCCATCATGGCAATCGCGAGCATTGTCTACGGCGCGCTCGTCTGCATGGCACAGTGGGACCTTAAGCGGCTGATCGCGTACTCGTCGGTGGCGCACATGGGGTATGTGACGCTGGGCCTGTGTGCCGCGGCGGCCGCTTATGGCCTCAAGCGACTGGACGGCACCGACTTCAACGCTGCCGCTTCGGCAATCAATGGCGCGGCCTTTCAGATGTTCGCGCATGGCATCATCACCGGCGGGCTGTTTTTCCTGGTCGGCATCATCTATGAGCGGGCGCATACCCGTGACCTTAAGGCCTTCGGTGGACTGGCCAGCCAGATTCCGTACTATTATGGCATTATGATGGTCACGGGCTTTGCCTCCCTCGGACTGCCGGGGCTGGCTGGTTTCTGGAGCGAATTCTTCGTCTTCCGGGGTACGGTCAACTTCATCCCGCTGGCTGCGTTCATCGGCGTGTTGGGGGTTGTCTTCACCGCTGCCTACATCCTGTGGAAGATCGTCCAGCACGTTTTTCTGGGTGAGCTTAACAAAGAGCGGTGGGGCAAACTGACCGATATGGAGTGGTGGGAGAAGGTGACCATGTGGCCACTGGTCCTGATAATGGTCTTCCTGGGCTTTTACCCTGCTCCGCTGCTGGACTCTTTTAATGCCGCGATCACGACCATTCTGCAGAACCTTCCTTAGTGCAAACGTGAGGCGCGAACGATGAACTTTACATACTCAGCTCTCACGCCAGGCCAGACGGTGTGGGCCCTCTCGCCGGAGTTGCTCCTGCTGGTGACAGGCCTGCTGATCCTGGGGTTGGATGCCATCCAGCCGCAGAGGGAAGAAAAGCAATGGCTGCCTTATCTGGCATTGGGAGGACTGGCGGCCGCGTGCATCGCTGCAATCACACTCTGGGGCTGTAATACCAGAGTGCTCGCCGTCCTCTCCTGCGATGCCTTCTCTCTGATGGTGAAAATGGTGGCGCTGGTAGCAGTCGGGCTGGTGGTTCTTCTCTCAGAGGTCTATATAAAAAAGCACTGCGCTCTGCACCAGGGTGAATTCTATGCCCTTTTACTCTTCTGTGTCATACCGATCTGCCTGCTGGGTGGCGCGACAAACCTGGTGCTGATCTTCCTGGCCTTCGATTTCCTGAGCATCACCTCGTATGTGCTGACCGGTTACCTACGCGATGACCCGCGTTCAGCCGAGGCAGGCCTCAAGTACTTCCTGTACGGAGCAGCCATCTCCGCCGTGATGCTCTACGGCCTGTCGTGGATTTACGGGCTGAGCGGCTCAGTTGATCTGGGCGAGATCGCCGCCGCACTGCAGAAATCCGATGAGAGTTTGCAACGCCTGCTCCTGCCGGCACTGGCTTTCGTGATAGCCGGCTTCGCTTTCAAGATAGCAGCCTTTCCCTTCCACCAGTGGGCGCCCGATGCTTACGAAGGGGCGCCGACCCCCGTCACGGCTTTTATCTCAGTCGGGCCAAAAGTCGCCGGGTTCGCGGTAATCATCCGGGTGTTGCTGGTGGCCTTTCCTCCACACGGCATGGTGGAACTGGCCGGAAACTGGCGCGTGGCACTGATGGCCATTTCCATCCTCACAATGACTTTTGGCAACCTGGTGGCGCTGTGGCAGTCCAACATAAAGAGGCTGCTGGCCTATTCGAGCATCGCCCATGCTGGTTATGTCCTGATCGGCGTGGTGGTGGCATCTACCCAGGGGATCGTTGCGGTGCTCCTGTACCTGGCCGCCTATGCATTCACCAATCTGGGAGCGTTCGCTTCGGTGATCGCTTTCTCCAACCAGACCGGCTCTGACGAGATCGAGGACTACGCCGGCCTCCATAAACGCGCTCCGGCGCTGGCGCTGGCGTTGATTATCTGTTTGCTTTCGCTGATAGGTATCCCTTTGACAGGAGGATTTGTCGGCAAGCTGTTGCTTTTCTCGTCCGCCATCGAGGAGGGGCTGCTGGCGCTGGCGGTGATCGGAGTGCTCAACAGCGTCATCTCCGTCTCCTATTACTGGAAGATTATGCGCGCCATGTACCTTGACCCGCCCAAAGTAGAGGATCATGTGACCATCTCGCCAGCCCTGGGAGTGGCGCTTGGCATCGCGGTGGCAGGTATTTTTGTGCTGGGCATTTTCCCGAATCTCCTGTTGCCACTGCTGAATGCGGCAGCAAAAGTGTTTTTCTGACGTTCGGGCGCTGCTGAAGTCGGCCTCTTCGGGTCGCAGGCCTTCGGTCGGCCCTCCCGACACCCGGCACGAAGTGCCAGGGGAGGGCGATGTCAACCGGCTTGAATGGTTGCTTTCTGGGATAACTGTGAAGCGGATTAAATCCGCAGGCTGCATCGGGCGATTGCCACGCAACGATCGTCTGAGCTGAGAGGGGGGGCGATGAAGAATGTCAGGTGGGGAGACCTGTTGTGGGCCATTTCGATGGCCGCACGGGGCGGCTTGCTTGTCGCTATGCCCGTGCTGATGGGCATAACGGTGGGGTTTATCCTGGACAGACACTTCGGGACGCTGCCTTTCATCTCCCTGGCACTGACTGCTATCGGCGGCATCATCGGGCCTGTCATACTGTACAGGTGGGTCGTCGCAGCCGTGAAGCGACGGGTCGGCGACAAAGATTAAGCAATAACGGAGACCGTTATGAAGATCAGGTTCTCAAGAACAGGCTGCCTTATTCTGACGCTCACTCTTCTGGCGTCAATAGCCTTATGTGCAGTCGGTGTGCTCCTGGGAGGAGTGGTCAATAAAAAGGCCATGATGCCTGAGATTTCGCTGGCGGCCGAGGAGATTCCTCTGCCCTTCTCGCTTCCCCTGTTTGGCAACCATATCCCCAACACACTGCCGGCTACCTGGCTTACGATGCTTCTATTGATCCTGCTCGGCCTCTCCTACCGCCGCGCGCTGCGCAAGAAAGGCTCCACTTCTCGCCTGGTGATAGCCGTCGAAGCCATAGGTGAAGGGATGCTTCGTTTTATGGAGGGTGCGGTCGGCGAGAAGGCCCGTATGTTTTTCCCACTGGTGGCAACCTTTTTCCTGTTCATCGCCCTTTCCAACTGGTGCGGTATTTTGCCCGGCTTCAGCTCTATAGGGATATGGGTGCCCCACCATGTCGAAGGAGCAGGGGAAGCAGCTCACGAGGAGGGGCATGAGGTGCTGGTGCCGTTCTTCCGCTCGGCCAATGCTCACCTCAGTACCACACTGGCCCTTGCTATCGTCTCGGTCGCTGCTGCTCAGTATTTCGGGGTGCGTGTATCCGGTAAGCATTACTGGAGGAGATACCTCAATTTCAGAGCTACTTCGCCCAAACCGGACCCGGCCACTCAGAGCCTGTTGCAGAGGTTGATATCGAAGTTCGCACGTGTCGTGGAGGCTTTTGTCAACGGTATCGTCGGTTTACTGGAGGCCATGCTTGAGGCTTTGAAAGTCCTCCCCTTCTCCTTCCGTCTCTTTGGCAATATCTTCGCCGGCGAGGTGCTGCTTTTTGTGGTCAGCTACCTGTTTGCTTTTGTCTTTCCCGTTATCTTCCTGGGGCTGGAGCTGTTTGTCGGGCTGCTTCAGGGGGTAATATTCTCGATGCTCACGCTGGTCTTCTTCTCTATCGCGACGGCGTCCCACCACGAAGAAGCACAACACCATTAACTACCCACTGCATTCCCGGAGGTTCCTGCGGGAGGCAGACAGTCAATTCTGATTTGAGGAGGTTTCTGAATGTGGCCCGAAGGATATGAATCTGTGACCCAGGCAGCGGCTGCCCTGTCTATCGCGTTGGGTGTGATCTTCCCTGCTTTATCCATCGGCTGGATCGGGAGCAAAGCGATGGAAGCCATCGGGCGTAACCCCGAGGCAAGCGGGGGCATCCTTACCACTATGATTCTGGTTGCAGCGCTTGCAGAAGCTATCGCCATCTACGTGCTGGTCGTGGCGCTGGCAATCAAGTTCGTGAAGTGATGTCTGCAAAGACAGATTAAGGAGTATACCTGTGGATGCTCTGGCAAAACTGGGCGTCAACTGGGTATTTCTGCTATCCCAGATTGTCAATTTCCTCCTCCTCTTCGTGCTGTTGAGAGTGGTGCTCTGGAAGCCACTGACACAGCGTCTGGAGGAACGCCGCCAGATGCTCGAAAAGGAGAAGGCCGATGCTGAAGCGCTCGCCGCGGCTCGCGCCGGTATTGACGCCGAGCGGCAGCGTGTGCTCGAGGAAGCGCATGCAGAGGCCGGTCGAATCGTTGCCGAGGCGCGGGAACAGGCCAGAGGGCTGGTTGAGCAGGCACGGGAGGAAGCCCGTCAGGAGACGGAGAGACTGCTAGATCAGGCGCGTCAGGCTGCCGAAGAGGAGCGTAACCGGCTGCTGGGCGAGATGCGCGGCCAGATCGCTGCTCTGGCCATCGCTGCCGCGCAGCGTATTGTCGGGGAGACGCTGGACGAGCGGCGGCAGCAGGCACTGGTCGAGTCTTTCTTCAGCGGAATACGCGAGGGGCGTGTCGAGGTGGTGCCGGAGGAGGCTGTGCGGGGACTGCCTCCCACTGCCACCATCGCAGTTACCAGTGCCATCCCNCTGACCGAGGCACAGCAGTTGACCATCCGGCGCGATCTGTCCGCCCGTCTGGGACGTGACGTTGTGCCCTCATTTTCCGTTGATCCACGCATCCTTGGTGGGCTGGTCGTGCGCGTGGGCGACCGTATTGTAGATGGCAGTGTGGCCGGGCAACTGGAACGGCTGCGCCAGGCGCTGACGTAGGCAACGGTCAGCAGGCGGGCTTTTATGGCTGGCTCTCTCCCACCGGTAAGACTCAACCGGTTGTTGGATGTTTTGCCCCTGGTGCAGGAGGTAATTGGCGGCGATGTCGAGATAGGCGACATTGCCGCCGATTCGCGTATGGCAAAGCCCGGCAGCCTTTTCGTGGCCATCCCAGGGGTAAACGTGGATGGTCACCGCTTTATCCCGGATGCCTTGAGTAAGGGTGCTGTCGCCGTTATCGGCGAACTGCCTGCCGGTGCTCTGGCTGTGCCTCCCGGTACATATACCTACGTGCGCGTTCCTGATGCGCGCGAGGCATGGGGATGGCTTTGTGCTGCCTGGCACGATTTCCCCTCCCGCAGAATGACCCTCGTCGGTGTCACCGGCACCGACGGCAAGACCACCACCGTGCATCTCATTTTCCACATGCTGCGCGCGGCCGGCCTGAGCGCCGGCATGGTCAGCACCGTCAGCGCCATTATCGGCGAGCAGGAACTGGACACGGGCCTTCATACCACCACCCCCGATCCCCCAGAGGTTCAGGGTTACCTGGACATGATGGTAAAGTCCGGGGCCACCCACGCTGTGATGGAGGTAACCTCCCATGGACTGGCGCAGCACCGCGTCACCGGCTGTGACTTCGATATCGCCGTGGTGACAAATATCACTCACGAACATCTGGACTTCCACGGCTCACCCGAGGCCTACCGGCAGGCGAAAGCACGGCTCTTCATCGGGCTGAGCCGCTCCTACCGCAAGCCGGGGGTGCCCAAAATCGCGGTGCTCAATCAAGATGATGACTCCTATGCCCATCTGTTGAAATATCCTGCAGACCGCCACATTACATACTCTATCCATTCCGCTCAGGCCGATGTAAGGGCCTGTGACATCAGCTTCACCCCCGCCCACACCAGCTTTACCATTTGTACACCTTGTGGCACCATCCCGGTGACGACTGCGCTGGCAGGCACCTATAACATCAGCAACGTGCTCGCGGCGGCAGGCGTTGGCGTGGCTTTGGGCCTGCCTTTAGCGGCCATCAGCGCAGGCATAGCTGCCATGCGCGGTGTGCCGGGGCGAATGGAGCGCATTGATGAGGGGCAGGAGTTCCTGGCAATTGTGGATTTCGCTCACACCCCCAACGCACTGAAACAGGCGCTGGAGACGGTGCGCACAATGACCGGCGAGGAGGGAAGGGTGATTGTTGTCTTTGGCAGCGCCGGGCTGCGCGACCGGGCGAAGCGGGCACTGATGGGGCAGGTCGCCGGCCAGCTCGCCGACATTGTCATTGTCACTGCCGAGGACCCGCGTACCGAAAGCCTTGAGGCGATCATGGCCGAGATTGCCGCCGCAGCACAGGCCGCAGGTAAGCGCGAGGGTACGAATATGTGGCGTGTACCGGACCGGGGGGCAGCACTCCTGTTAGCCTGCTCACTTGCACGTAAAGGCGATGTGGTCATTGCGTGTGGTAAGGGACACGAACAGAGCATGTGTTTCGGCACGACCGAGTACCCCTGGGATGACCGGGAGGCAATGCGTCGCGCCCTGCGCGGCGGGACGCTCGATACACTCCCAACAGCGGCATCCCTGTCCGAGACCCGGTAGTACGCCAACTTGTTCAAGGTAACTGCTCAGCCTGTGCGGCGCGGGTAACAACCCGCGCCCAATCGGATGTTGGTGGCCTTTCTCGTGCGGACTTGTGGTCCGCACGGCACCGGAGGGGGAGGCCACGGATGTTGGTGGCCTTTCTCGTGCGGACTTGTGGTCCGCACGGCACCGGAGAGGGAGGCTGATCAGGTCCAGTATACAAGTTACTGCGTTTCACAGTGCTGGAGTAGAGGCTTCAGCCTGATTTTTTGCCCGAAGGCTCGACTCCGGAGTCTCACTTTTGGGGAGGTGTCAAAATGAAAACCGAAAGCTTCCGTGGCCGCGATTTCATCACCCTGCTCGACTGGAGTAAAGAAGAGGTCGAGACTATTCTGGATGTCGCCCTTGATCTGAAGCGACGCTTCGCCCTGGGCGAGCCGCATGATCACATCCTGAGAGGCAAGACGCTGTTCATGATATTCTACAACCAGTCCCTGCGCACCAGGAACTCTTTCGAGGCTGGCATGACTCAGTTAGGCGGACACGCTCATTTCCTCGATCCGGGCAAGATTTATACCCCGGCCTTGCCCGGCAGGGAGGTCGCCTATTCTACAGAGCGCGTCTCAGACGTGGCGCGGGTGCTCGCGCGTATGGGACACGGCATTGCTATCCGCTGCTACGGCGATCCGGTAGACTGGGTCTACGGCGGCGCCAATGAATTGATCCGCAACTTTGCTTACTGGGCGGACATCCCGGTGTTGAATATGGAGTGTGACAAATACCATCCCTTCCAGGCCCTTGCCGATATCCTGACAGTTAAAGAGAAGTTCGGCACTTTCAAGGGCGTCAGGTTCGTTATGTCCTGGGCCTACTCGCCCAGTGTCCATAAGCCGCGCGCTGTCCCCCAGAGTGCTATCATCGCTGCGACAATGATGGGCTGCGACACTGTGCTGGCCCATCCACCGGAGATGGAGCTGGACCCGGAGGTGCTGGAAGCATGCCGTAAACACGCCGCAATGAACGGCTCCTCGTTCACTGTTACTCACGACTTCGAGGAAGCCGCCAGAGGGGCACACGTGCTCTACCCTAAGGCCTGGGCACCGGTGCAGATGTTCAAGCCCCCGGTGGGTGTGGACGATCCGAAGCTGGCACAGGAGGTCTTCGACCGCTACAAGAGCTGGAAAGCCACCCGTGAATATATGGCCCTGGCTGACAAGAACGCCGTCTACATGCACTGCCTGCCCGCCGATCGTGGGTGGGAGGTCGAGGATGAAGTGATAGATAACACCGATCCGCCGACAGGCTGGCGCTCCGTGGTCTACGATCAGGCCGAAAATCGGCTCCACGTACAGAAGGCCGTGATGGCTCTGGTGATGCGTTGACGGAGGAGAAGATGGACCTGTACGGACGCGATCTCATCACCACCCGGCACTGGTCATTTGACGAGATCATGGCCACGCTGGAACTGGCCGCCAGGATGAAGCGGGAGCGCTTCTCCGAGCGCTGGACAGGCATCCTCAAACACAAGACGTTTTTCATGTTCTTCTATAATCCNTCGGTGCGCACCCGCCAGTCCTTTGAGTGCGCTGCCACGGAGCTGGGTGGCCATGCCCAGTACCTGGAACCCAGGGCCATGCGTCTCAAGACTGCCACCTCTGCCGGTGAGACGGTGGAAGATGCTGCCAGAGTGATGTCGCGCTATGCTGCCGGCATAGGTATCCGCATCCTTGAGGACCAGGTGCCCTACTATGGGGCCGGCGACGAACTATTGCTCGAATATGCCTATTGGGCGGATGTGCCCATCATCAACATGGCTGACGACTGTTTTCACCCGTGCCAGGGGCTGGCAGATGTGATGGGCTGGGCCGAATGGTACGGCCAGGGCCCCGCCCGCCCCGATTATGAAGCGCTGCGAGGGAAGAAATTACTGCTCACCTGGGCTTCCGGTGCGCTCGCGCGTTCTTGGTGCTCGGTGCAGGAGGCCCTGCTTATTGCGTCGCGCTTCGGTATGCACATTACCCTGGCTTATCCGGAGGGATATGATCTCGATCCTCAGGTCATCGCGTGGACAAAAGAGAGCTGTGCAGCCAACGGCTCCCACTTCGAGATCATCCATGACCCTGATAACGGCTACGAAGGGGCGCACGTCGTCTACTCCCGCAACTGGGTCAGTCCCCAGGCTTATCAAAATGGCGAGTTTCAGAAGCAGGCAGAGATAAAAAAGGCGTTGACTTATCCGGGATGGACGACGACCGCTGAGCGTATGGCGCGCACCGATAATGCCATCTTCACCCACCCGATGCCTGTGGACCGGGGCAGTGAGGTGACCGACGAGGTGGCATCCGGCCCGCGCTCCGTCATCTATGACGTTGCCGAAAACCGGCTGCATGTCCAGAAAGCCATCCTGGCACTCACGATGGGCAACTTGTGAGGCCGTAAAATGAGCACCAGAAAACTCGCCGTCGTCGCCATCGGCGGCAACTCCCTGATCAAAGACAGGTGGCACCAGACGGTGCAGGATCAGTATCGGGCTGCCGGAGAGACCTGTCACTACATAGCCGATATGGTCGAGCAGGGCTGGGAAGTTGCCATCACGCACGGCAATGGCCCTCAAGTCGGCTTCATCCTGCGCCGTTCGGAGATCGCGGCCAAAGTGGCCGGCATGCACGAGGTGCCCCTGGATTCCTGCGGCGCGGACACTCAAGGGGCTATCGGCTACCATCTGCAGCAACATCTCCAGAACGAGTTCAGAAGACGGGGTATGAAGAAGATTGCCGCTACAGTCGTCACCCAGGTGCTGGTGGACAGGGACGACCCCGCTTTCCAGAGACCCACCAAGCCTATCGGCGGCTTTATGGATGAAGCGGAAGCGCGGGAACGCGCCAATAAGGAAGGGTGGACAGTAGTTGAGGATGCCGGCAGGGGATGGCGACGGGTTGTTCCTTCCCCGCTCCCCNAGCAGATCATCGAGCTGGACGCGATACGCGAGCTGCTCGACGCAGGCATCGTCACCGTGGCTGTCGGTGGTGGGGGTATCCCCGTGGTCCGCAATGAGGCAGGTGACCTTCAGGGGGTGGCCGCAGTGATTGACAAAGACTACGCCTCCTCACTCCTGGCCCGCTCCATAGGAGCCTCGCTTTTCCTTATCTCCACAGCGGTGGAGAAAGTCTATTTTGATTTCAACACCCCCAAACAGAGAGCGATCGACATCATGACGGTGGCTGAGGCCAGGCGGTACATGGAAGAGGGCCACTTCGCTGAGGGAAGTATGTTGCCCAAGATACAGGCCGCTGTGTGGTTCCTGGAGGCAGGCGGGTTGAGAGCCATCATCACCAGCCCCGAAAATATTGCCCGGGCGCTGAGCGGGGAGACCGGAACGCATATCGTGCCGGGTTAGAGGGAGGGTAAAGATGCATGTACTGATCTCTGCGGATATGGAAGGCATCTCCGGAGTGGTGCTGGAAAATCATGCCTCCCAGGAGCACCGGGAGTATGAGCGCTTTCGCAAGTTGATGACGGCCGAGGTCAACGCAGCCATCGAGGGCGCTATAGATGGCGGTGCCACCCGCGTCACCGTAAACGATAGCCATGGAGGCATGGCCAACATCCTGATCGAGGAGCTGCACACGGGAGCCGAACTTATTTCCGGCGCACCTAAACCACTGGGCATGATGGAGGGGATCGGTTCACATGTGGACGCCGTCTTTCTGATCGGGTACCACGCTGCCTCCGGAACGGGCGCAGCAGTGTTGGAGCATACCTGGACCGGGCGGATAGTCNAATTACGCCTGAACCGTCAACCGGTCGGGGAGATGGAACTGAACGCAGCACTGGCCGGCGCCTATGGGGTGCCGGTCGTGCTGGTGACAGGCGACCAGGCGGTCACCGCAGCAGCCCGGGCGTTGCCCGGCAAAGTCGAGACGGTCACGGTTAAGGAGGGGATTACTCGTTCAGCGGCACGTTGCTTCCATCCCAGGCTCGTCCATGAGCGCATCCGGCAGGCTGCAACGCGGGCACTCAGAGAGCANGGCGGCATCCCCTTCGTCATACCGCCCCCNNTCACATTAAGCATCACCTTCATCCGCGCTGCCCACGCCGATATGGCGGAATTGATACCCGGCTGTCGGCGCGTGGACGGCCGCACTGTCGAATGGAGCGGCGATGATATGGTGACGGTGTACAGGGTTTTTCGGGCTATGGCTGCCCTGGCGGCGTATTGAAGAGGCTTCAGCCGGATTTTCCGCCTGAAGGCTCGATTCCNTTGATAAGGTATTGGCCCTGGTGCTGCGCTACGGCTGTAGCTGCCGGCCCGGTCAGCTCCCTCTGCGCAGGATAAGCCAGATCTCTTTCAGTGTGGGACGCTTGCCGTAGATCAGTACGCCTACGCGGAACAATCTGGCCCCTGCCCAAAGCGCGGCCGGTATAGAGAGCAGCAGAATAACGATACTGCCTGCCACATCTATCCACGGCACTTCTGCCAGCGGCAGCCGCATCATCATCATTGTGGGCGCGGTGAGCGGGAAGAAACTCAGGACCCGCGCGATCGTGATATTCGGGTTGGCGAAGATGAAGCTGCCGACCATGTAAGGCAGTGCCGCGAAGAGCGAGAAGATGCCGGCCAGTTGCTGGCTTTCCTGCGCGGTCGCGCCAAGCACCCCTACCCCGGCCATCAGCGTGGCGTAGAGGATGAAGCCCAGCACATAGTAGACTACCCCGAGTATCAGAACATGCGCGGGGATGAGCGAGGCCCCCGCAATGGCCAGAAACGCCACAGCGCCGCCGCTGAAGCCAGCTACACTGAGTATCCAGATCAACACCTGCGTCAGACCCAATCCCCCCAGCCCGGCTATCTTCCCGGCCATTAACTCGATCGGCCGCACAGACGAGACAAGGATTTCTATCACCCGGCTCTCCTTCTCCTCGGTCACGCTCTGGAGCAGGTAACCGGATGAGACGAAAATGGTCATAACCAGAAAGATCGCCATAAAGTAGGGGACAATGAACGTGAACACAAAGCTCCAGGGTCCCTCCCCCTGTCGCTGGCCGGTAGAAGAAAGCACACGCGACTGCACCTTTAAGGGGTCGGCGGCCCGCTTCTGTAACGCAGGTTCCACCCGGCCGGCCAGAAGATGATCTACAAAGAATTTCCGTACGCTCTGTGAATCGCTCACCGCGGCCGAGCCAAAACCGCTGCTCTTACTTATCACCACAACCCGGCCTGTCTCCAGATAGTCATCCCCTATGATCAGGGCCATGGCTACCTCTTCGGCCATGACAGCCTGCTCTGCTTCGGCCTCATCCTGATAGGGGCGGAAGCGGTCCCTGTACTCCGGCAAAATTTGGGAGAAATATCCCGAGCGGTCCACCACACCAAGCAACCCGGCGCTCGGATCGAGCATCTTTTCTATGGATGCGCCCAATTTGCGCGCCTCGCCCGAAAAGAAAGCGGCAAAGACAAGCGCCAGAATGCCCAACACCGGCACGATGGCCGTCATAATAATGAAGCCGGCACGCTTCACATTAACCAGATACTCGTGACAGGCAATCACCCAGACTTTGCGCCAGTCCATGTCAGACCTCCTCCCTGCTCACCGCCGCCACGAAGATATCCTCCAGCGGCACAGGTGCGACCTCAAAGGCCTGCACCTCCACACCCAGCTCAACAAGTGCCTTCAATACTGCCTGGGGGTTGGTCCCCTCTGCCAGGTGTAGATTGAATGCACCATCTTCGCACTCCACATCTGCCACGCCAGGCAGTGCGGGAGGAATAGAAGAGGCACGCACGCGGACTGTGTTGGGAGCATATGCTCGCTTGATCTCTGCCAGGGGGCCATACAGCACCGCCCGCCCGCGATTGATCAGCAGGATGCGGTCGCACAGTGCCTCCACCAGGTTCATCTGATGAGAACTCAACACAATCGTTTTGCCCTGCTGGTGAATCTCGGCGATAAGCGACTTGATCCGCTCGACGTTGAGCGGGTCCAGGCCTTTGAATGGCTCGTCCAGGAACAGGACCTCAGGGTCATGCACCAGGCTGGCGACAAATTGGAGCCGCTGTTGCATGCCCTGGCTCAGTTCTTTAACCTTACGGTCGGCCCATTCTTCGAGCTGGACGCGCTCCAGCAAGTATCTTGCCCGCTCCCGCGCTAAGGCGGCGGGCGTGCCCTTCAATTCGGCCAGATAGATGAGAGTGTCAAGAACTTTGAGGTTACGGTAGAGCCCTCGCTCTTCTGGCAGGTAACCAGCAAATCTCTTCGCCCTGGCAGGCGATTGACCCAGGATGGTGATCTCGCCGGCATCAGGGTGAAGGATGTCCATTCCAATGCGGATGGTGGTCGTTTTGCCTGCCCCGTTCGGCCCAAGCAAACCGAACAACTCCCCTCGCTCTACGGTGAAGGACAGGTTGTCCACAGCTACTATGTCGCCATATCGTTTGGTCAGGTTACGGACGTTGATAACCATTTATCCCCCTTTTTTAANGCGTGGCCTGTTCACCCCCCAAAGTCAAAACTGCTGCTGAACGAGGGGGGAGTGTCAGGCCGGTGACATGGGCATCTCTCACCACTGCCTCTCCCTCCTGCCATATATTGCGCAATCTGGTGCCTTCTGCGAACAGTCCCCTTACCGGTACATTCAGGCGGTATTCGCGCGGACCGTTGTTGAACACTACCACCAGCGTCTTCGTCCCGTCCTCCTCAAAGTAGCGGCCGAAGGCGTAGACCCTGTACCGGTCATCCGCGTGCAATCGCAGATAACGGCCACGTCTCAGGACGGGATGCGTATGTCGCAGCCGCGTTGCCCGCCGGAAGAAATCAAGAAGCTCACGGTCCCACGCGGCTTCGTCCCACGGAAACGCGCGTCGGCAGTCCGGGTCATGCCCGCCGGTGAGGCCTATCTCGTCGCCGTAATAGATGCACGGGGCACCGGGGGAGGTCATCTGGAACAAGGTTGCCAGCTTCAGTGCCTCCCTGTCGCCCCGGACCATGGTCAGGAAACGCGGCTCGTCATGACTGCTGAGAAGGTTGAGCTGGACGAGGGTAATTTCCCAATCATAGAGGGCCAGCATATAGTCCACAGTGTCGGCAAAAGCGGTGGCGCTCAGCCGATGGAGCCTGAATCCGCCCGGCCGAACAGAGGTGTCAAGGCTCTCCCCGCCGAAGAAGCCCAGGCAGGCACGGTTAAAAATGTAGTTCATCACCGCATCGAACTGGTCACCTTTAAGCCAGCGGTGGGCCTCCCCCCAGATTTCGCCCACGATGTAGGCTTCGGGATTGGCCGCCTTGACCACACAGCGGAACTCCCGCCAGAAGGCATCATCGTCTATCTCGGCGGGCACGTCCAGACGCCATCCGTCTATGCCGTACTCGATCCAATAGCGCGCTACGTCGAGGATAAAGCGCCGCACAGCCCCGGTCCGGATGTTCAATTTGGGAAGGGCCGGCAGGTCCCACCACGCCAGGTATCCCAGTTCCTGCAAGCTGCGGCCATGGCGTGTCTTTCTGGTGGGATAAGCGTTCAGCGGGCGGCCTGAGCGCAGGCGTTCCTCGTCGAAGTAGAACCAATCCAGGTACGGCGAAGCCGCACCGTTCTCCAATGCGTGGTGGAACTGGTAGAATCCCCGACCGGTGTGATTGAAAACCCCATCCAGCACTATGCGGATAGAGCGCATATGGGCCGCGTCCAGCAGTGTGCGGAATGCCTGGTCTCCGCCCAGGATCGGGTCCACACGATAATAGTCGTGTGTGTGGTAGCGATGGTTGGCAGCGGACTGAAAGATAGGGTTGAAATAGATGGCCGTGACGCCCAGTTCCTGCAGGTAATCCAGGTGCTCTGCCACGCCGGAGAGATCGCCTCCTTTGAAGCCCAGTGGGGTAGGAGGGGCATCCCATGGCTCAAGGTTAGATGGTTTGGGGATCCGCTCGCTCCTGGCGAAACGGTCGGGGAAGATCTGGTAAAAGATGGCATCCTTTACCCACTCTGGGGTCACAACATCTGTCATAAAGGTCGCCTCCATGGTGCAGTTATTCTGCGCTGGCCCGACGGCGGAAGCCAGGGCACGTGACCTCCCGCTTTAAGAGCCTATCCTGAAAACTGTACAGGCGGCATCCCTATGCCGCTTATACCGACGCATAGGGATGCGTCGGTTACGTTTTTCGGATAGGCACTAATTATGCCGCAAGTAGTTCTGTCTGGCAAGCACGGACTTGCCAGGGGATGTCTCATTTTCTTCGTGACATTGGTTTACACTACCCTGACCATAGTCAGTGGTCGGCGCAGGCTGACCACCGGCGCCGCAGGCGCCCAGGGAGGCCGATTTTCCAATCAGTGCATGGCGGTGGGCCAATCGGGTGGATAGTTACAAAATCGGCGCAAATTTAACCAGACCGGAATACGCCATAAGCCCTATATTTTGGGAATATCGCTGTGCTTATCCAAACAGATGCCGTCTCTACAGCTAAAATTGCCCGTTTTTCTTCCCTAATCTTAAAAAACCACATTTTTAAGATAACAGCCCACTAAAACGGTTGCTTCGTGGCTGCTTTTTGGGTATAATGTGAGGCGCTTCAGGGGCGGGGACAACGACAGGGGAGAACGGCTTACCCGCAGGTCGGAAGCCCCGATCACCGTAAGGTAACCACTATCCCCTCAATCCACTGTATCGTTCCAGGCAACCTGTACGCTGTTGGTGACCACTATGAAACCCGAGCAAATCTGGCCGGCTGCCCTCGGTGAGCTGCAACTACAAATGACCCAGGGGACATTCGATACCTGGTTGCGCGATACCAGGCTGTTGAAGTGCGAAGATGACACCTATGTGATCGGTGTCAGGAATGGCTACGCCAAGGACTGGCTGGAAAGCAAACTGCTTGGCGTGATCAAACGCACCCTCGTGCGACTGGCCGGGAAAACCGTAGATGTCAGATTTGTGGTGTGGAACGGTGAGAACTCCGGACAGCACGATACCCCCCTATTAAAATTGTCCGAGGCGACGCCCCTGCCAGAATCTGGACGCCGCTCTCTCCCGTCCCATCCTTCAGGGACACACCCGGCCAATCTGAACCCCCGCTATGTATTTGAGAGCTTTGTGGTGGGACCAACCAATCGCCTGGCACATGCTGCTTCCCTGGCCGTCGCAGAAAACCCCGCCGGGGCCTACAATCCGCTCTTTATCTACGGAGGGGTGGGGTTGGGAAAGACGCACCTGCTGAATGCCATCGGGAACAAGTGCTATGGCCGGGGCCTTCAAGTGCTTTACATCTCGTCTGAGAAGTTTATGAATGACCTGATCGAGGCCATTCGTTCCCACACTACCGACGCCTTCCGCGAGAAGTACCGGACAGTAGATATCCTGCTGGTGGACGACATTCAGTTCATCGCCGGCAAGGAGAGCACTCAGGAGGAATTTTTCCACACTTTCAACGCTCTGCATGGGAACGGGAAACAGATTGTCCTGTCCTCGGACCGGCCGCCAAAGGCCATGGGGACACTTGAGGAGCGGCTGCGTTCCCGGTTTGAGTGGGGCTTGATCGCGGACATTCAGGCTCCTGACTGGGAGACCCGTATCGCCATCCTCCGTTCCAAAGCAGAGGCTTACGGCATTCACGTGCCCGATGAAGTGTTCTCCTTGATCGCCAGTCAGATACAGAGCAATATCCGCGAGCTTGAGGGAGCGCTCAATAAAGTGGTTGCCGTTTCCAGGCTGACCGGCGAGCCTCTGACGCTCGAGACAGCCAGAGCTGCCCTCAGCAATCTGCTTCCCCAGCAGAGTAAAGTGACCCCCGAGCAGATTATCGGCGAAGTGGCCAGGTACTTTGGTATAGAGGAAACAGCCCTGCGCGGCCCCGGCCGCAGCCAGGCTTTAGCACGTCCCAGGCAGATCGCCATGTATCTTATTCGCGAGGAGACGGGAGAGTCGCTGCCTCAGATCGGGGCCCTGTTAGGAGGGCGGGACCATACCACCATCCTCCACGGGTGCGAGCGCATCGCCAGCCTCATCGAAGAGGACCCGGAGGTCCGGCGCGAGGTTATCTCTATACGCCAGCGGCTTTACCAGAACGGTAAATAACAGGACTTACGCACTTGATTTCCTGCTGGTATGCTGACGATGTGGGACGGCCTTTCCAGGCTGTCCGATGTGGGACGGCCTTTCCAGGCTGTCCGTCCTCTATTTCGGCACCAGAAGCAAGGTCCCCTCGGCGTTGGCCTCCACATCTGCCCTTTCCCAGAGCATCGCGTGATACTCAATATTACGCCAGGGGTCAATCATGTCATCGTAGTGACGGTGGTAGGGATGACCTGATTGCCCGGTTGTATGCATGGCCAGGGAGCGGCTGAAATCTGCCAGATCGACGATCTGGCGGTAGGAGGGGACGGTTCTGACAGTGTAGGGATCGTTCAGGTTGTAGCCGGTATTGTTCACCGTGGCGACGGTCCCGTCGGTCTCCACCGGCCCCCGGTTGAAGATTGCTTCAATGATGGGTATGCCTGACTGGCCCAGGCTCTGATTTCTGAAGGTTGCGGTATGCAGCTCGCCCCAACGCCATCTNGTCATATTCTTCCCCTGCTTTTCGGTCAGCTCGTTCACCGCCTCCTCCAGTGCCTTCAGGAGGATTTCGTCGCGCGTTTCCACTTCGGGGGTGGTCACATTGTCGAACCAGGGGGATTTGTTGTCCTCTAACAGGTTCACCAGCGCCACTATCAGATCGCCTTTAGCGCGGTTCAACAGCTGCTCACCCAGCTCATCCTCGAAAGTTAACTTCACCAGGTGGAGTCGGAAGGCCTCGAAGAGAGCAGCACCGGCACTGTCTCGCCTCGCCTGTCTGTCCCACATACGCAACAGTTCCAGGGCCTGAGAGAGGCGGCGTTCTACTTTGGCAGGGCGTCCCGTATTGGTCGAGGGCAGTACGAGCAGATGGGGCAATACCTCTTCTGCCCAGACCGGCCTGTTATCTCCCTGGATGGCCTGCATATCCTCCAGCGAAAGGGAATTGTCTGCTTCAAGCAATTCCACGATGCGCTTTGCCCGGTAGCCCGGATCCCAATCCTTCGAAATGAAATATGGGAAATCTTTCCCGACCACAGCATTATTTGCCGTGACGATGTAATCCTCTTTCGGGTTGAAGGCGTAGGGCAGTGCTTCGAAGGGGATGTACTTGACCCATTCATACTCACCTGTCCAGCCTGGGACCGGCATCGAGCCATCACCTGAGGCACGAATGGGGATGCGTCCGGGCGCCTGGTAGCCGATATTCCCATCAACATCGGCATAGACGAAATTCTGGGCTGGTACGTCCCAGTAAGAAAGCGCTTCTCTGAATTCTTTCCAGTTGCCGGCGCGGTCCAGGAGCAGGACACTCTTCAACAGTGTACCCGGCTCTAATGCGGTCCAGGAGAGCGCCAGTGGCTGCCAGCCGAAGGCCCACGGTTCTTCGGTGCCTCCTGCCACGTCGTTTATGATAGGCCCATGGCGGGTGAGGCGTACATTCACTATCACCGGCTGTTCCTCCCCGGCGACGGTGATCTTCTCTGGCACGATTTCCATATCAACCCATTTACCCTTGTACTCATACTGGTCAGGGTTTTCCGGGTTGATTTTCTCTATAAATAAGTCCTGCACGTCCGGTCCAAGGTTGGTCACCCCCCAGGCAATGCGATCGTTATGGCCGATGATCACGCCCGGGGCACTGGCAAAAGAGGCTCCTACCACATTGTAGGGGCAATCCGGCCCTTGAGGAGCACAATGCAGGCCGATTTCGTACCAGATCGAGGGCATTTGAATGCCCAGGTGGGGATCGTTTGCGAGAATGGGCATACCCGTCTCGGTACGATTACCGGCGACAACCCAGTTGTTGCTTCCCAGCCCTTCACCGTCCCCGAAGATATATGTGTTAAAAACAAGTTCCGGCACGGCATCGAGCGTCGCGCCCGTCAGAGGGTGCGGGACGATCACCGGGTAATTCGCCGGGTACTCGGGCATCAGCACAGGGATGGCAGAGGTGCCCAGCCGGGCAGCGATATGTGCCCGCACCAGCTCGTCGCTGCNGTTTCCGCCCAGGTCCCAGGCCATTACCTTGGCCCAGGTGAGGGTATTGAGAGGAGTCCATGGCTCCGGCTCAAAACGAACGCCGTTCAGCCTCAGGATGGTGAACTCAAGCCCCAGGCGGCCTTTGTGGGTCGAGATATAGGCGTTCACACCCTCTGCGTAGGCGTCCAGCACTTCTTTCACTTCGCCGTCGAGTGACTCAAGTTCTCTGGCGGCTGTCCGGTGCCAGCCTACGGTCCGGATAAAGCGGTCCTGCTCCAGTGCAGACTTGCCCAGTATTTCCGCCAGCCGCCCGGAGCCGATACGGCGCCAGAATTCCATTTGCCAGAAGCGATCCTGCGCATGCACATATCCCTGGGCGAAGAAGAGATCGTGGGTGTTGGAAGCGTAGATATGGGGAATTCCCCACCTGTCGCGGATAACAGTGACTTCTGAGTGGAGGCCGTCCACCCGCAGCCTGCCGTTGATCTTGGGCCAGGGACGGCGCACGGTAAAGACCCCGTAACCGGCAATGAGGCCAACGATCAAGACCACTACTGCCACAATGACCAGAAAGATGAGCAACAGCCTGCGCATACCTGACCTCCTTGATGTGTGGGATTGTAAGGGGCACCACCCTGGCAGCGGTGTGTGCATCAGGCAGTGGTTTAACGATGGTGTAGCTAATTTGAATCATCCCGGCACACGATGATTATATTCCCCGCTTGAGATAAGTCAATCTGCCTCCTGCCCCCTGCGCGTGCCTCATCAGAGCAATTGCTCAGCGATAGCCTCCATAACCTGGTTGATGACCGCCCGGTCCCGTTCGACGCGTTGTGGTGGGATGAGCGGCGTAAAAGACGGTCCAAATGAAATGCGCAGACTTCCATCGCGTTCTGTCAGCCCCACCGGCAGAACCGGGACCAGTCCGGCCTCTACCAGCAGCGCGATGAATTCGCCCGCGCCAGCGGGCGGCTGGCCAATCCCTCCGGCAAAGTCCTGTCCCTCCGGCGCCAGGCCGATCATTCCACCCTGCCGGGCCATTTGTCTGGCCAGACGCACCGTCTTGAGCACAGCTACAGCCCGGGCTGTCATTTCATCTGGCGCAGGAGGCATAGGTGGCATGGTGATGAAGCCGTATACTCGCGCGAGGCGGGCAAAGACACAGCGTGTGAGGGGAGTCATGAGGCGGTGTCGCCAGGGACTTTCCGGAAACGTCCACGCTGCTGTCATTACCCAGTGAATCTCCCTGTATGCATCCGGTGCCCGGTGAGAAGTCAGTGCTGCTGTGATCGTCAGCGCGATCCACCAGGCTGCGAAGCCCGGGCGGCTGTAATGGTTGCACACGACCAGGCAGGGGCCGCGGGGAGGGACATGTTCAACCCCCGACACCCCTGGCGCGGGGTGCAGCCCGGACCAGGACTTACTGGCGTCGCGAGCGAAAGAACGCGGCCGGAGTACGATCATTGAGCACAAGAGTGCCACCGCGGTTTGCACAGGAAACCGGTAACGTGGTATGGGAGGCTGAAGAAGCGGGGTCTGGTCTTCCATTTGTCTATGGCAGGCCGATTCGCATTGGCGGATGCGGGCCACGTGCTCCCTGCTCTGGCCACGGAAGAACGAGCCGGTTAAAAAGAACAGTGACCTTGCTTAAGGTCACTGTTCCCAATCGCCCCGCCCTTATTCAGGCGCATTCGCCTTCTCTGACGGCTGCTCCGTCTGCCCTGGCTCCAGGTTACCCATATAATCTAAGAGCATCTTGGTGAGGCGACGCCGGAATGGTTCGGGGCGCTTCAATCGCCTGTTCACCTTCATTTTACGTCAAATTCGAGGCTCTGTCAATAACTAAATCTTAAAATTTCTGGCAGACAGGGCAATAGTATGAGCTACGTTGCCCCAGCCGCAGCCGCTCGATGATCGTGCCGCAGTGCAGGCAGGGCTGCCCGGCCCTTCCATACACCGCAAGGGCGTCGGCAAACTCTCCCCGGCGGCCGTCCGGTTGCCGGTAGCTCTGGTCTGCGAGTGTTGTACCGCCGCCGGCAATTGCCTCGCTCAACACCTCCCTGATTGCCCGGTATAATCGTTCATTCTCTGTGTGGCTCAGGGAGTTTGTTTCACGCAACGGATGGATGCCGGCACGCCACAGTGCCTCATCGGTATAGATGTTGCCCAGTCCGGCGATGAACGTCTGGTCGAGCAGTAATGTTTTGATACGCCCCCGCCTGCGTGTCAACAACTTCCCGAAATGTGTCACCGTGAAGTCTGCCTCCAGTGGCTCCGGTCCCAGGTTTCCCAGCACCTCATCCGGCCTGCTCGTGAGCACAACCCGCCCAAATTTACGCGGGTCAACAAAACTTAGCGCCCGTCCATCATCGAGCAGGAAGCGGACGCGCAGATGACGTTCGTCTGCGGTGCGCACCCCCGACTCAAGCATCAACCGGCCGCTCATACGCAGATGGACCAGGAGCGTATCCCCGCCGCCAAGCGTGACTACCACCCATTTGCCACGCCGTCCCATATCCAGTATGACCCGATCGCGAAGTCGGCCGGCAAAGAGAAGCGGTTCTGGTGGGACAATGGAGCGCACCCAGTACACCTCGGTACCGGTGATGGCGTGTCCTATCAGCGATGGTCGCAGCAGGCGGACAACCGTTTCAACTTCTGGCAGTTCTGGCATCGTTGACTTTGGAGGGGAACGTGTCTGGGTTGGGAGGCAAGGCTATACGATTACCGGCTCGCGGTATACTCCGAAGACAGCACGGAAAACGTCCATAATCTCCTGGAGTGTGGCATAGACACGCACCGCGTTCAGTATATGGGGCATGACATTCTCGCTCCCCTGCGCCGCGATGCGCAACCGGTCGAGGGCCTGGCCCACTGCCCCGTTGTCCCGCTCTTCCCGGACCCTGCGCAACCTGGCAAGCTGTCTCTCATACCCCTGTGGGTCCATTTTGAGCAACGGGATACGGAGCGGCTCGTCCACGATGTATTCGTTTACCCCGACGATGATGCGTCGCCGTTCATCAATCTCGCGCTGGTAGCGGTAGGCGGCATCGGCGATTTCCTGTTGAAAGAACCCTTTCTCTATGGCCGGGATGACCCCTCCCAATGCCTCGATCCTCTTAAAGTAGTCGTACACCTGCCTTTCGATCCGGTCGGTGAGTGCCTCGATGGCGTAGGCACCACCCAGGGGGTCAACCGTGTTGGTGACGCCGGACTCGTGAGCGATGATTTGCTGGGTGCGCAGCGCGATGGTGACGGCATGTTCGCTGGGCAGTGCAAGCGCCTCATCCAGGCTGTTGGTGTGCAACGACTGGGTGCCTCCCAACACCGCTGCCAGTGCCTGAATGGCCACCCTCACAATGTTGATCTCGGGCTGCTGGGCGGTCAGAGAGCATCCTGCCGTCTGGGTGTGGAACCGAAGCCACCAGGAGCGCGGGTTTTTAGCGCCGAAGGTCTCGCGCATCTCACGCGCCCAGATACGTCGGGCGGCACGGAACTTGGCGATCTCCTCCAGAAAGTCGTTATGGCAGTTAAAAAAGAAGGAGAGGCGAGGTGCGAAGGTATCTATATCCAGGCCGCGTTTCAGTGCCCAGCGGATATACTCCATCCCGTCAGCCAGTGTGAAAGCAAGCTCCTGCACTGCCGTGGCGCCAGCCTCGCGGATGTGATAGCCGGAGATGGATATGGTGTTCCACTGCGGCAGGTATTTGCTGCCAAACTCGATGGTATCGGTGACAAGCCGCATAGAAGGCGCAGGCGGGAAGATATACTCCTTCTGCGCGATGTACTCTTTGAGGATGTCGTTTTGAATGGTGCCGCCCAGCCTGTGCATCGGCACTCCTTGCTTCTCGGCCGTGACGATGTACATAGCCCACAGGACGGCTGCCGGGGAGTTGATGGTCATCGAGGTGGTCACTTTGTCCAGTGGGATGCCATCGAAGAGGATCTCCATATCGCGCAGGGAGGAAACGGCCACACCACACTTCCCGAACTCTCCCTCAGCCTCAGGAGCGTCGGTGTCGTACCCCATCAGCGTGGGCATGTCAAACGCTACGGATAAGCCGGTCTGTCCCTGTTCAAGCAGGTATTTGAAGCGGGCGTTGGTCTCCTCGGCAGTCCCGTACCCGGCGAACATGCGCATGGTCCAGAGCCGCCCCCGATACATTGTCGGATGGATGCCCCTGGTAAAAGGGTACTCCCCGGGAAAACCCTGTTTCTCCAGATAGTCCCCCTTAATATCCAGGGGAGTGTAGAGCCGTTCCACCGGCTCGCCGGAGGCGGTGATGAACGTTGTGTACCGTTCCGGGTGACGTGCCAGTGCCTGCCTGAGAGTCCCGGCTTCCCACTGCCGATATATGCGGAGAAGTTCGTCGCTCATTCCTCCTCCGATGAGGTGCCAAACCAACCCGTATAAATTCGAGCAAAGAAGCACGGCCAGGTATGTGCGGCACAATGTGTCCCCTAGAGCCTGTCCTGAAAACCGCACAAGCGGCATCCCTTGCCGCTTAACCGATGCATAGGGATAGGGATGCGTCGGTTACGTTTTTCGGATAGGCCCTTATGGCCGCCCCATACCGATGATTTGTTTGACCGCGGTCAACAGGCCCAGCGTGGCCGTCAGAGCTTTGCCTGGCTGGATGGGGGGCAACTTTTCACGCCCCTCCTCGTCTACCTGGATGGCACTGGATTTGAGGTAGAGATAGGCAACGCCGACGCCGAACAAGGCCCCCAGAACCCCGCCTGTAATCATAATGCGCAAGCGTAGATTCATCGGTCACCTCCAACAAACCCTGCAATGGTGTTAAGCCAGCCGCGAACCATGGCCAGAGTGGCGTTCAAGGCCAGAACAGGGCGGACGAGGATAGCCATTGCCAGCTCAACGTACGCCCGCCCCAGAGCCAGGTACGCCTGTACCAGATTAAGCCAGGAGGGGAGACGATCGTGCCGCAACAGTTGCCACACTGCGTACACCAGGCCACCGAAAAATGCCAGGGGCAGCAGCGCCATCACGAAGGCCTCAGCGGCAAGGAGGATGAGCGCCAGATCGCGTGCCCAGTTCATAACCGTACCCGGCCTTTCAGGTGAGCAGGAGCGCCATCACGATCAGGAAGACGAGCATCAGAGCGGCAGTGATGCCGATGCGTTTCAGATCGGCGATGACATAACGATACTCTTCCTCCAGGTCAGATACATCCGGTACAGGTTGCACCGGCACGGCCCTGGAAAATTCCCTGGCTCCAGGTAACACCATTTGAGAAGGTGAGAGACGAGTGCGACGGGCTTTCCTGGTCATATAGCTCCTTACATTCGGGTTGAGGGTGTTGTTACAGGTGCAGCGTTTCATCCGCTGCGACGGACATCATCACCAGACCGCTGACCACCTTGGGGTAGAAATCCGTTGACTTTTGTGGCATTTTCTCGCCCGCAGCGGTGCATGCACGCACCTGTTCTATGCGGGTCGGGTTCATCAACAGCAGAAATTGAGCTTTGCCTTTCGCCACGGCTTCATACCCGGGCTGGGGGTCACGCAGGTAGTCAATGTTTTCTTTGCGTTCGACGGCGGTTTTGTCAATACCAAGCACCCGCTCGATGAAAAGTTCGTGCAACACTGTGACATCGAGTGTGCGCCAGGCGGGGGCGCGTTCGGGCAGCAGCCTTTCCAGCACGCCGGGGTCCCGTAGTGTGAGGATGGCGTATGCTCCGTCGTACAACCCGAAGCGCGGGCGACCGGGCTCTGCCCGGCTCAGCAAAGCTTCCAGTGCGACCCTGTCCATGACGGGTGTCACGTCGAAGTATTCCGCTGCTCTTGACCTGACCTCTTCCCTGCTCATCCTTTCGTAGGAATGGATGAGACGATGGGTGGGGAGGATCACCAGGCCGGGGTCACTCATGCTTACAAGCGTCACCATAGCGTAGTTGAAAGCTGTCTCCTGGGGATGGTTGGGGTATTTTTGCCGCATTTCCTCCCGGAAGTTCAGGGCGGTTTCGTAGCGATGATGACCATCGGCAATGATCAGGTTGCGTTTCGGTGCCATCTCCTCGACGACAGCAGCGATCACGCCCGGGTCATCCACGACCCAGAACCGTTGTTCGACTGTGCTTTCAACAACCTGCTCGCGGGCCACCTGCGGTGTGCGGCTCTCCAGATAGGGCTGGAGTATGGAGTTGACCTGATTGGTCTCATCCGGGTAGAGGATAAAGATATGCCCCCAGGCTGTCTCGGTGGCGCGAGTAAGGAGAAGCCGGTCCAGCTTGGGGCCGGAGAGGGTACGCTCGTGGGGGAGGATTATCCCTTTGTCGAAGCGGGTCAGTCTTAGCGCAGCGCAGACGCCACGTCTGGTACGTGTTTCTCCCGTCGGCGTAGCGTAAGTTTGTTCAAGTACATAGAGTGCAGGGTGGGGATCACGTAACAGGATTTCTTCAGCGAGCCAGGTGCGGGCATAACATCGAGCACGGGTGTAGACGTTCTCGGCGTCGGTATCCCACNGGGTCTTCTTTCCCTGGATGATGCGCACCAGGTTGTAAGGGCTAAGGGCGTAGTAGCGCTCCTGTTCAGCCTCATGGATGCGATCGTATGGTTGGGTGATCACATCAGAGAGGGCTACTTTGCTGGTGTTGTAGCGCAGGCCACGAAAAGGTCGGATGTCGGCCATTGGGCTTACCTACACAGTGGTTAAGCGGTGCGCCACCTCGATGGCGATCTGTGCGACCTCCGCTCCNACACGCTCCGTCGCCTCCACTGTGCCGGCGCCGATGTGCGGGGAGCAGATCACCTGGGGCAGGTCTCTGAAACGCCTGCCCTGTTCCTCTTTTTCATCCTCGAAGACGTCCAGTGCTGCCCCGGCGACCTTGCCACTCCGTACGGCTTCGTAGAGGGCCTGTTCATCTATGGTGCCGCCGCGTCCGCAGTTGATAATGTAAACGCCGTCTTTCATCTTTGCAATGGCCTGTGCATCCACCAGATGGTGGGTCTCCGGCGTGTGTGGCACATGCAGAGAGATGAAATCGGAGCGAGCCAGAAGTTCGTCCAGAGAGACCTGGGTGGCGTACTCCACCTGGGTGGGAGTGCGGCGGTAGAAAAGCACCTCCATCCCCAAGGCACGGGCTTTCTGTGCGACCAGGCTGCCGATACGCCCCAGGCCGATCACTCCCAGGGTTTTGCCCGCGAGTTCTATCCCTTTGCTGAAGGCTTTCTTTTCCCAACGGCCGTCTTTCATAGAGGCCGCGGCCTGAGGTATGCGCCGCGCCAGCGCGAAGAGGTAACCGATGGTCAGCTCTGCCGCCGAGTTGGATGAGGCAGCGGGCGTGTTGCGCACTTCAATGCCTTTAGACTCGGCGTAGGCTACGTCAATGTTATCCAGTCCGACTCCTCCCCGGATGATTAATTTCAACCTGGAGGCTTTGTCAATCAGAGGGGCACGCACTTTGGTGCGGCTGCGGACTACAAGCGCGTCGTAATCGGCAACGATTTGCTCCAGTTCTTCTGGGGTAATGTCGTCGCGCACATCCACCTCAATGCCAGCCCCACGCATTGTTTCTACGGCCTGTGGATCGGTCGGATCACATACCAGCAGTTTCATTCTCTAATCCTCCTCAAGCCCCAATCAGGCCGGCTACTGAAGACCTGCCAGGTCTCCAAGACCTGGCAGGTCCACATGCTACCGGGCTAATCCAACCCCAGTATATCCTCGATCTGCGCTGTCAACCACTTGAGGTCGTCCAGCGTCAGGTCTCCCATATGGGCGATGCGGAAGCATTTCTCTTTAAGGTCGCCGTAGCCATTGGAGATCATGGCCCCTCGTTTGCCCAGCTCCTCGTTCAGCCAGGCCACGTTGATGCCGCGCGTGTTCTCGATATTGGTGACGGTTGGTGAAAGGTAGCGTTCGTCAGAGAAGAGCTTGAAGTAGCGACGCGCCCAATCCTGCACGTAAGCGGCCATTTCTTGATGGCGCTTCCAGCGATTTTCCAGCCCTTCTGCCAGGATGTCATCCATCTGCCTGTTGAGGGCCTGGATCAGGCTGATCGCGGGCGTGGCCGGTGTCTGCCCCTTGTCGTAACGTTTGTCCATCTGGGCGTAGGCAAAGTAGTGGCCGGGATATTTCACCTGTCTGGCCCGCTCCCTTGCCCGGTCGCTCACGGCACAGACGGTCAACCCGGGCGGGAGGGCAAAGCATTTCTGTACCCCGGCCAGGCAAACGTCCAGCCCCCAGGCGTCAAACTCGATCTTGACCCCGGCCATACAACTGACGGCGTCCACCAGGATCAGCACGTCGGGATATTTCTCGCGGACGAGGGCTGCGATCTCCTGCACCGGGCTCATTACACCGGTAGAGGTTTCGTTCATCACGATGGTGACAGCATCGTAGTCACCTTTGCTGAGCGCCTCGTCAACCAGTTGGGGAGTGATGGCCTGCCCCATCGGTACTTCAACCTTGTCGCAGGGGATTCCATTCTCCTGAGTGATCTGATGCCAGCGATTGGAAAACGCCCCACACACGGTGTTTAAAATGGGCTTGCCGGTCGAGGCCTGGCGGACGGCACCCTCCATCATCCCTGTTGAAGAGCAGGCGTACAGGTAGACTCTTTGCTGAGTGTAGAGGAGTTTTTGGAGTTTGGGGGTGACCTCGAGCTGTAAGTCAGAATATTCCCTGGCCCGGTGGCCGATCATCGGGACTGCCTGGGCTTGCAGAATCTCTTCGCGCACATGGGTCGGCCCCGGGATGAAGAGTTTTTTATACACGTTAACCTCCTTTAGTGTATGTTTTGCACCTGAGGAAACCGGGGGACAGCGCATATTGTACACTACGCAGGGATAAATGTCAACAACGCAAACAGCNTATTACAACTGCTCGCAGTTGTAATATGCTGTTTGTGCCTCTACGGCTCGGACCGGTTCCGGGCTGCGCCCGACGCCGCCACGAATGGTCCGGCGTCGGCCTGCAGGTCCAAAAAGATGTNCAGGCAAGGCGTCACTAACTCCTCCAGTCATCGCCTGAACAGCTCCTCTCCGGGGCGCCGGGTTGGATTCTAACAAAATGTTGATTTTACTCTTATCTAATTCTGATATATGCAGAGTATATTAGGCGCGACTCTTGGGTAATGAAGTAACGCATGAGGGCAAAAGTGACACGTGGGGCAGGCTTTCTAGCCTGCCAGCAGCCTGGAAAGGCTGCTCCGTGGGGCAGGCTTTCTAGCCTGCCAGCAGCCTGGAAAGGCTGCTCCACGTGCGGCTTTTGCCACAATGCCAAAATATTTTGTGTCGGGAGGCGTAGATGAGCAAGGTAATAGGTATTGATCTGGGTACCACTAACTCGGTAGTGGCGGTAATGGAGGGTGGAGAGCCGGTAGTGATCCCAACCGCCGAGGGCAGCCGGCTGTGTCCATCCGTCGTTGCTTTTACTAAGAGCGGTGAAGAAGTAGTGGGACAGACCGCCCGGCGACAGGCCATTGTTAATCCGGATAACACAATCTTCTCTGTCAAACGATTGATGGGCCGCCGTTATGACGATCCGGAGGTGGTGAAGGCTCGTAAGGTGCTGCCCTACAAAATCGTCCAGGGGCCGGCCGGTGATGCACGCGTTTATATCCCTCAGACCGGCAGGGAATACACCCCGCAGGAGATTTCGGCCCGTATACTGCGCAAACTTAAGCAGGATGCCGAGGCATACCTGGGCGAGCCGGTAACCCAGGCAGTGATCACCGTGCCTGCTTACTTCAACGACAGCCAGCGTCAGGCAACCAAAGACGCAGGCCAGATAGCCNGCCTGGAAGTGTTGCGTATCATCAATGAGCCTACCGCAGCCAGCCTGGCCTATGGTCTGGACAAAAAGGAGGCGGAAACCATCCTGGTCTTCGACCTTGGTGGTGGCACTTTCGACGTCTCCATCCTGGAGGTGGGCGATGGCGTGATCGAGGTGCGGGCCACCAGCGGCGACACCTTCCTCGGCGGCGACGACTGGGATCAGCGTATTGTGGACTATATCGCCGATGAGTTCAGGAAGGAGTACGGCATAGACCTGCGCCAGGATCGTCAGGCGCTTCAGCGGCTCAAGGAAGCGGCGGAAAAGGCGAAGATCGAGCTTTCTACTGTGCTGGAGACGGAGATCAATCTGCCCTTTATTACTGCGGATGCTTCCGGCCCCAAACATTTGCAGATGCGCCTGACACGGGCCAAACTGGAGCAACTGACGGAGGACCTGGTCCAGCGTTGCCGTGGGCCTTTCGAGCAGGCGCTGCGCGATGCCAAACTGAAGCCCAGTGACCTGGATGAGGTCGTGCTGGTGGGTGGTGCAACGCGTATGCCGATGATCCAGAGACTGGTGCGCGAGCTGACCGGGGGCAAGGAGCCGCACAAAGGTGTCAATCCTGATGAGGTGGTTGCCGTCGGCGCGGCCATTCAGGCCGGAGTCCTGGCGGGTGAGGTTAAAGATGTGTTGCTCCTGGACGTCACGCCGTTGACGCTCGGTGTCGAGACGCTGGGCGGGGTTATGACGCCACTTATCGAGCGCAACACCACCATCCCGGTGCGTAAAAGCCAGATCTTCTCCACGGCCGAGGACGGTCAGACCGCTGTTACCATCCATGTGTTGCAGGGCGAGCGCCCGATGGCGGCCGACAATATCAGCCTGGGCATGTTCAATCTGGAGGGTATTCCTCCGGCGCCGCGTGGCATCCCGCAGATTGAAGTGACGTTCGATATTGATGCCAATGGTATACTGAACGTCTCGGCCAAAGACCGTGCTACCGGCAAGGAGCAGAAGATAACCATCACCGCCAGCACTAACCTGAGTAAAGACGAGGTGGAACGGCTGATCCAGGAGGCCAAACGGCACGAAGCGGAGGACCGGCGACGGAAGGAGCTGGTAGAGGCACGCAATAATGCCGACATGATGATCTACCAGATAGAAAAAACGCTGCGCGAATTGGGTGACAAAGTCTCGGCCTCGGACCGGAGCCGTATTGAGCGCATCATCGAGGACCTGAAGCGGGCCAAAGAAGGCGATGACACCGCACGTATCCGGCAGTTGATCGAGCAACTCCAGCAGGCCAGCTATGCTATTGGCCAGCAGATGTACGCCCAGCAACAGGCAGCAGGTGCCGGCGCACAGGCAGGCTACGGGCCCGGTTCAACACCGCCGCCCCGTAGCGGTGGCGAGGACGTAGTCGAGGGTGAGTTCCGCGAAGTCTAAACCGGCAGGAGCTGGAGACATTGTGCTCCAGCTCCCCCGGGTTAACGGGTGATGGCAATGGGCACCAGGGTGAAGATACCTGTCCGTACCGTGGGCTACTCAACGGGCACCTCAAAACCAGAGGTTACCGAGGCCGTCCCCCCGGTAACCGACGGGGACGAGCCCCTGCCTGGAATCCCTTTACCAGGTGTGTCCGGTACAGCCGGAGAGGCTCAGCTTCGTGACCGGCAGGTCACCGGGCAATCGGAGGCAGAGCCGGAGGCAATTGCACAGCCAGAAGCAGAAACGCAGGAGACGCTGGAAGTGTGGCGTGAGCGCGCCATACGTCTCCAGGCCGAGATGGAGAACTTCCGCAAGCGGCAACAACGCCTGGCCGACGAGCGCATCGCCTCCGAGCGCGAGAAGCTGCTACGCGCCTTCCTGGAGATCGCCGACGATCTGGAGCGGGCATTGAACACCGACGGGGCGGACGTTCAGGCTATTCGCGAAGGTGTGAAGCTTACATACCAGGCCATGCAACACCTCATCGCCAGAGAGGGCGCAGAGCCAATCAGGCCGGTGGGGGAGCCATTTGACCCGGCCTGGCATGAGGCAGTCGCATCTGTTCCCCACGCCCAGGCACAGGTCGAACCGGATACAGTGGTCGAGGTGGTCCAGACGGGCTATCGCATCGGAGAGCGCCTGCTGCGCCCTGCCCGCGTGATAGTCGCCTTATAAACGAGACCCACTGTCTGTGAGGATGTGATGGAATACAAGGATTACTATAAGATTCTCGGTGTTCCCAGGGATGCCAGCGAGAAGGACATAAAGCGCGCCTTCCGCAAGCTGGCCCGTCAATACCATCCCGATGTCAACCCGGGCGACAAAAGGGCAGAGGAACGCTTCAAGGAAATCAATGAGGCATATGAGGTGCTCTCCGATCCGGAGAAACGGCGCAAATATGATCAACTGGGAGCAGCCTGGCAGGACTGGAGCCGCATGGGTGGCCGGCCGGACGATTTCGACTGGAGCCAATGGTTCGCTACCGGCCCGGCCGGGCAACGCGTCCACATTCGCTACGGTACCCCGGAGGACCTGCAAGACCTGTTCGGTGATGGCAGTCCGTTCTCCGACTTCTTCAACCGTATTTTCGGCGGAGTGGGCGGTGGTTTCGACTACAGCGTGCGTCCCAGGCGGGGACAGGATCAGGAACAGGAAGTCGAGATCACGCTCCAGGAGGCCTATCACGGTACCACGCGCGTCCTGCAGAAGGACGGCCGGCGTCTGGAGGTGAAGATTCCGCGTGGTGCTCGTACCGGCACCCGTATCCGTGTAGCCGGTGAAGGAGGGGCCGGCACCGCTGGCGGCCCCTCCGGCGACCTTTACCTGCGTGTGCAGGTGTTGCCAGACCCCCGCTTCGAGCGCAAAAACGACGATTTGTACACCACGATAGCGGTGGATCTGTATTCGGCTGTCCTCGGGGGGGAGGTGCAGGTGCCCACGCTGAGCGGTCCTGTAACACTCACTATCCCACCCGGGACACAGAATGGACAGACATTCCGCCTGCGCGGCAAGGGCATGCCGCTTCTCAAGGACCCCAACCGCTACGGCGACCTGTATGCCAAAGTGGAGGTACTGCTGCCTACGAAACTGACCCAACGTCAACGGGAGCTGTTCGAGGAGCTACGTCGCCTCTCGCGATGAGACGGTCCAGGCGCCGGATGTCGGGAGGTGCANCTCGCCTCTATCAAGAAGCTTTTGCAACCCCTGGCCTGCGCGTGACTCTATCCGGAGGTGTGTCCCAAAGTTGCAGGACAACTGCGAGCAGTTGTCCTGCAAACACCTCTACCCGGTGGCTGCCACGAATAGGGTCACAGTCGCGGCTATAATCAGGATTGTAATAGCCCACGTCAATGCAGTCTGGAGGCGGCCGTTTGTCCACTTTCCCAGCACGCGGCGATCCCCGGCCAGTTTCAGTACCAGTATCAACAACACTGGCAGAAGCATGGCATTGACCGATTGGGACAGCCACATAATGGGGAAGAGCGGGACACCAGGTATCAAAACAAACAGACTGCTTATCACCAACATCCCCACATACAGGCCGTAGTAAATTGGTGCCTCGCGCGCCTTGCGATCCAGCCCGCGCTCCCAGCCGAAGGCCTCGCAGACAGCGTATGTGGTCGAAAGTGGCAGCACCGAGGCGGCCAGAAGTGAGGCCCCCAACAACCCGACGGAAAAAAGCTGACGCGCCCAACTACCTGCCAGAGGCTCCAGGGCCAGAGCCGCCTGCTGTGCTGTCTCCANGCTTACTCCGTGCACATACAGTGTCGCAGCGGTACAGATAATTATGAAAGCGGAGACAATATTGCCCCAGATAGCCCCCAATGTGACATCCAAGCGGGTGTAATGATACTGCTCTATGTCCACCCCCTTATCGGCCACCGAAGCCTGGATGTAGACGATGCCCCAGGGGGTAATGGTGGTGCCGACAGTGGCCAGGGCAGCGAGTATAAATCGGGTGTCGCCCTGGAAAGACGGTCTGATGGCGCTGAGCATGATTTCCTCCCAGGGGGGCCGGAGGATGAACGCAGAGGCCACGTAGCTGAATGCTGAAAGGCAGAGCACCAGCAGGACCTTCTCCACATAAGTGTAGCTACCACGCAGCACGACGAAGCCGATCAGTACAGCCGCCAGCGGAACCGCCACATAGCGGCTGAGTCCCAGCAACTCAGCCGCCGCAGCGATACCGGCAAACTGAGCGATGGTAGTGCCAAGATTGGCCAGCAGAAGACACAACATGGCAAAAGTGGTGACGCGCACACCGAACCGTTCGCGGATCAGGTCGGCTGTGCCTTTGCCGGTCACGGCACCCATACGTGCTGCGGTCTCCTGTACCACCACCTCGCCAAAGGTCACCGCTACCAGCAGCCAGAGGAAGCGATAACCATAAGTTGAGCCGGCCATCGAGTAGGTGGCGATACCTGGCGCATCGTTATCAGCGCTGGCAGTGATCAGACCGGGGCCAAAGATGGCGATCAGAAACCATAGTTTGCTCAGCAGGTATGACACGCGCTGTTTGAGATTCATCCTGGTATCCTCCCTGGTGTCAGAACAGGCGTGGTAACCGTTTCTTCCATGCGGTAGGCAAGACCGCGTCAATGGCATCATCAACGGTGACGATGCCTAACATCCTGCCACTCCCCGGCTCCACCACCGGAACGGCCAGCAGATCNTATTTGGCCACCATATACGCCACTTCATCCTGAGGGGTATACGGATCAACAGAGAGCGGAGATTCCCTGGTCCATATTNCCAACGGCTGGTCAGGGGGGGCGAGCACCAGGTCTCGCAGGCTGACCACCCCTCGCAGGCGCTGCTCTTCGTCCAGGATATACACGTAGTACATGGCCTCGTCCTCACGCGCCTCTGGAGATTGACGCAGATATTCCAGGGCTTCGCCAGCACAAAGGTTGAGGGGTACCCAGGCGAACTCGGTGGTCATGATGCCTCCGGCGGAATCTTCCGGGTAGCCCAGAAGCGTCTGGACATCCTCGGCGTCCTCCTCCTCCATAAGTTCCAGCAATTGGGCGCTGGTCTCAGGTGGCAGCTCGGCTAACAGGTCAGCGGCCTCATCCGGGCCCATCTCCTCCAGGATGTCGGCCGCANGTTCAGGGTCCATGTGAGAGAGGGTATCCACCTGGACCTGTGGGGGGCTTTCTTCGAGAGCATCGGCAAGTGTTTCGTCATCGAGGTTGCTCAGCAGTGCCTGACCTGTCCTGCGATCCAGGTCGTTGAGAATGGCAGCAATGTCGGCCGGGCGCAGCCGGCTGATCTTATCGCGGGAGATGCGCAGACGCAACGGATCCTCGTGTTGCAACGGAGCGATGTCCTCCCACGGGATCACCTGGACCGGTAGCTCGCGGTGCAGCAGCCGTGCCAGAGCAATGGCACAACGTTCCAGTCCCAGGCGGCGTAACAGCCCTCTTCCACCCACGTCAACACCTGTCAGGCAGAAACGATTGTGTACGCGAGCGATCTGGAGGTCGTTGACCCGCACGACGCGATGCCCCTCGGTATCCACGACCTGGCGATCCAGGACGCGCTCGCCAAGCGGTAGTTCGTCCCCCTGGGGTGTGTAGGACCGCAGCTCTTCCCTGGGCACTTTGAGGATGATACCGGGGAACAACTCGCTGATTTGCTCAGCGGGGATCAGTTGCACCGGCGCATCGTGGTCCTTGAGCGCCAGCGCTACCACGGGGGGGAAAGTCTGCTCCAGATTCCCTACCAGAATGTCGGCACACCGTCCTACCGGGCGGCTCCAGACGTCCCAAACCCTCTGACCCTGAATCTGGCTCAGATAGAGCATAGTGCACCTCCTCGAGCGATTAGATGTGGCGTCGCCCTCAGGCACGCAAAGGGCCGCAGAACGAACTGCGGCCCCTGACATCTACTCACACTGGAGGAGGCGCATCAGTTCGTTCTGCGGAGCTTTTTTCGGAATGTGCAAGGTTTGTGTGGGTCCGAAGTGTCCCCTATTTCTTCGTTTGTTTCTTCGTTCTGGCCAAACATCTCTAAACGCAGGAATATAAAGCGTACTTTAATCCTCTGTCTCCGCCGGCCGGATCGTTCTGGCGGACGCGGGACATCCCGTCACTCACTACATAGCATGTGGCCCGCGCCCGGCCTCCTGGCGTGGATTGTCACGCGAANCGATCACCTNGCAGGCGATTACAGTGTTCCGGCAAAATGACTGCCTGATCAGGCCTGTTGTTCGCCTGTCGGCATAAAGAACGCCAAGGAGTTCTCTCCCGGCGTTCTTGCATCGGGTTGGTAAGCTGTCCGATCAGGGTATCCTACTTATATTGTACGTCTGATTGAGCAATTGTCAACCTGCCGCGCGCATTCACTCCTCGGGTGCGATTGCCTCTGCCAGTTCTGCCTGCTCTGCCAGTATGCTCTTCATCACCTGACGCAGCAGGTCCAGTGCTTCAATCACGCGCCGGTCACGCAACGAGTAGTAAATATTACTCCCCTCCCGTGTGGCCGCAACCAGGCCGCGCTCGCGCAACACCTTCAGGTGGCGCGATACAGTCGGCTGGCTCATATCCAGCATTTCCGCCAATTCCGTAACGTAACGCGGCCCATCTGCCAGGCAATAGAGGATCATAATGCGGGTAGGATCGGCCAGCCCCTGGCACATCTGCGCGTGTAACAGATTGACCTCCTCGAGCAATGGTCTGTCTTCTGCGGGCATCTCTCAAATGAAGAGTTGAATCTTTGAATTGGCCGCCTCTTTGACGAATGTCGCCACTCCCACTATGCCTTCCACTTCCGGGATCAGGTCTTCGCGTGTGATCTCCAGCACATCCATGCTCATCTTGCACGCCAGCAGGTGAACCCCCAGGTCAATCGCGGTCTGGCGCAGTTCCGGGAGGGATGACACATTCTTGTCCCGCATCATCTTGTTGAACAGGATGCGCCCAATGCCTCCGAAACTGAAGCGCGAAGGGTTGAGGCGATGGATACCGCCNCGGTTCATAATTCCCATCATCTTACCCAGCAGCGATTTGGCTTTAATGGGCTCACCTTTTTTGATGGCATTCAATCCCCAGAAGGTGAAGAAGAGCGTTGTGTCCATACCTGCCGCAGCGCACCCGGTGGCGATGATGAATGCTGCGAAGACTTTATCCATATCGCCACTGAAGACCACGATAGTAGCCTTATTCTCCGCCATTTCTAACCTGCCTTTCTGACGTAGTAACGGAAGAAACCTTCATCAGGCTCCTCGCCCAGGAACTCGTTGCCGGTCTGTTCACACCAGGCCGGAATATCCGCATGGGCACCCTCGTCATCGGCCCTGATTTCGATCACCTGCCCGGCCTCCAGCTTTTTTATGTTCCTGGCCAACATGGCGATTGGCATGGGGCAAAGTTGTCCGATTGAGTCCTGAACCAGGTCCACTTTTATGTCCATTTCAGCCTCCTTCAAGATAGTTATAACCAGGGTACAACATGGTTTTTTTCCACCAGCTCGACAAAGCCATCGTAGTCTATTAACTGCACACCCTCGACCAGTTTTTTGATGCCACGTGCTTCCACGTCGGCCTGTAGAGCATAGACCGGATGCTGCGACAAAGCATCTCTTATCAACTCCTCGCTTGCAGTTCCCTGGGCTGCAGCATACACGCNGTCCTCATAGAGCAGGACAGGATCACCAGGTGATGCGATCCTGAGCGCGGACTTGAGGTTGCCGTGCAGTATGGGTGATTTGTTGACCATGTACAACATCTCGTCTCCTCCGCCTAG